>Ga0209249_1002305_pt1 | contig 15848 bp, 11 predicted proteins | sample SaaInlV_200m_DNA_4_FD_184653 | JGI IMG/M metagenome (GOLD analysis project Ga0209249, IMG submission 184653) | Marine microbial communities from expanding oxygen minimum zones in the Saanich Inlet - SI037_S3LV_200m_DNA (SPAdes) (version 2) | ecosystem: Environmental > Aquatic > Marine >...
CCGGTTTTTCATCAAAAGCATATTCAAAGGTTTTAACAAATTCTCTCACCATTTCAAAAGAGCTTTCAGCAAAAAATACTTCCGGTATTATTGCACCCTGGACATGCTGTCTTGCCATTTCAATCAGCCGGTTCGAATGCCATAAGTTTGTTCCAAGAAGAGTTACATCCTTAACATCATGGAATGCCAGCTGGGGAAGGATAAGCCCGACCTTTTCAGGACCGTCAGGTATAAATACAGCATCAAAATCTACTATCGCCTCAGGCTCTTCATCTACTTCTGCATCCTCACCTTCCTCATTTTCGGATTCTGAAAAAACTATGCTTATTTCATCCTGGTTTAGATATATAATCCTGTGTAAACCTGATATTAAATCAACCCCTTTTATCTCAATATCAACGGTAAATTCATCATCCAATTTTTCCCCGATCTGGTTTTCGTCTTCTAATTTTTTGTCATCAGATTTTTCATAGCCCACCTGTTTACGAATACTATCAGCAATCCTGGCATCAATATGCAGGTTATATGTCTCCTTAATATAAACTGTTATCGCATTATTCATTTCACCGGCTTTTTTCAAGTCTTCAGGAATTTCATAATAAAGCCCGGCTAACTTTTTTATTTGGTCAGCAAAATCTCCACCCCCATGGGCATCATAAGATTCAACCCCAACAATCTCACCACCGTATGATAGGACCTCATCCCAGAACGTATTCATAAATGTAATTCCGTATTTTTCATCCGGATAAAGAACGGCAAATCTTTTCAGACCAAGTTTTTCAGTAGCATAAGATACAATTTTTTTAACCTGCATCTCTGTAGTAAGAAAATTTCTAAAAACAAAATCTCCGATTTCATTTATATTTTCTTTCCCGGAAAGTGATATTACCGGTATGCCCTTCTCCTGAGCTTTAGTAGCTATTGTTTCTACTGTGCCAAGTCCGATCATCGCAGCAACATTCTCATCGGCAAGCTCCTGTACTGCAAGTGCTGCTTTTTCGTCATTTGATTCGGTATCTTTCAATATAACATTTATTGGCGTTATACTTTCCTGAGATGTAAATCTGTTGACAGCAAGCATTATTCCCCGTTCAGCCTTACGTCCATAAATAGCGTTTTCACCGCTTATAGGAAGAAGGCAGCCTATAGAATAACGATTGTATTGTGATTGGAAATTTATCTCCTCTATAAGGTTCTGCGCACTATAAAATTTTTCGTGACCGGGATATTTTGTAAGCAATATTGAGAGCGCTTTTTTGGCGTCATCATATTTCCTTTCATTAAATTTACTAAGTCCCTGCTGATATAAAAGGGAACCTTTCAAAGTATCATTGTCCAAACGTTCATAAAGAGCCACAATCTCAGTTGGCGAAAGAAAGGCAGCAGCCGTTTCAATTTTTAAAATCAGTTCTTTTCTTTCGATTTCTGTTGCACTTCTATACGCCTTTGAATATGAAAAAACAGCGTCCGGAGGCAACTCCCCGGCAAGGTACGCATCACCGATAATTGTATGTTTCCTCACAATATACGAACCGTATAATCTGTCGTCACTGATCATCCCAGCCTGTTCAATAACATCGTCAAACCTGCCTTCATCATAGTAGGTAGCAAGTATGTTTAAAGTACATTCCGGTACAAAAAGGCTGTCAGGATATTCATTGATCAGCCGTTTGTATGACCGACGAGCATTTTCATAATTATTGCCAACGGAATATATCGCTCCAATTTTCATAAGTGCAGCAGGAGCAAGCGGAGTTTTCGGATATATTGCAAGGTAGTCGTTATACAGTATAAATGCCTGGTCGTATTTTTTTGAGTAAAATTCTTTTTCTGCTCTGGCAAAAAATCTGTCTTCAGGGCCGTTTTTTATCGCGATCCCTTGAATGGCTTTGTTTTGCATGCATGAACATAAGGAAACCATAACAAGCAAAATCATAATGAAACTTTTTAACAATGTTGATTTTTTTTCAAGTTCATAAAATGCAAAATTTCTAACCGGATGAAAACATTGAGTCGCTATGGGGTAACTCTTTATCGCTTCACTTTGTGAAAAATTTGAGTTTAACGAAGACATTCGACAAAAATTGGTGTTTTTCAAAGGTCTCATAATAAGAAAGTTTGATTTCATGTTCACTATCCGGTTAGGTAGTGTCCATCCAGAAATGGCCTTTTTGCCCAATATCTTCGTTATGCTCAAAAAATAATCCTCGGAATATCAAACATATGCCTGTGGTTATTTTTTTCGCATGCCTTGATCTTGAACAAAAACCCTCATTTCTGGGTGGACACTATGTAAAAAAATAAAACCAACCTACACTTTATCCAACTGAATTGTCAAACTATTGTACCAGAATATGAAAGTAAAATCATTCATTTGCCATAGTCAACATACATCTTGCACACCATAACAAACTATGTTAGCTAACCTTTTTATGAAACAATATGTTATAGATGAGCTGAGATTTCAAGATTATGAAAATATTAAATCATACCTTGATAAAAAATTTGGGTCTGCCGATCTTGAAAGAATATACTGGATAACTCTGGATGAAAAAATACTGACCGAAACTCAAGCTGAACACACACAATGTCATCCTTATTATTTTGCAGTTGAGCTCGAAGAAACCCGTATATCTTTTGAACTTCTGGTACGAACCAGAAACAGGATAAGATGCGAATGTATTGGATATGCTACTTCTGATCAACTAAAATGGTTAATGAATTATATTGATTACATGTTTAATGAAATCGGAATTATAATATAAAAGCATATAACAAATCAATGGTTTAGGACGGAAATTTAAAAGGCATCCTTACTTTTTCAGAAGAAACAAAGGATAAGGGCGAATAGCAATGTTAAAGATTACCCCACTTGGTGGTCTGGGCGAAATAGGCCTGAATTTGATGGTTTTTGAATACGGGGAAACTCTTTTTATTGTTGATGCCGGCCTGATGTTTCCTGAAGACTATATGCTGGGTGTTGATATTGTTATTCCGGACATAAGTTATCTTAAAGAAAAAAAAGTAGTATCCGGTATAATTCTGACACATTCCCATGAAGATCATATAGGAGCTCTTCCTTACCTCTTAAAAAAGATAAAGGCTCCTGTTTTCGGCACACCATATACTTTGGGGATCGTACAGCATAAACTGGAGGAACATTTTACCCTCTCCTCAACCGATCTTCATGAAATCAATCCCGGTTCAATGCTTAAAATCGGCCCGTTTGAACTTGAATTCATAAGTGTCAGCCACAGCACTGTTGACGGAGTTGGAATTGCAATACAGACCCCTATTGGTTGTATTATTCATACCGGTGATTTTAAGATAAACCACAATTCAACTGACGGAATCGTAACTGATGTCAACAAGTTTGCCATGTATGGTGAAAAAGGGGTTCTGGCCCTTTTATCTGACTCAACAAACGTTGAAAAAGAGGGATACACTATCTCCGATCAGGATGTCGGAGAAACACTGGAAAAAATCATATCCAAAAGCCAGGGGCGTGTAATAGTCGCTCTTTTTGCCTCAAATGTTTCAAGAATCCAACAGATCATTGATATTGCGGCAAAAAAAGGGAAAAAGATTATTTTCAACGGAAGAAGTATCGAATTTACAATTCAGATTGCAAAAGAGCATGGACATATAAATATTCCTGAAGGAATTGAAATTAGACTTAACCAGATAAACACCTATCCGAATAATGAAATAATTCTTGTAACAACTGGCAGCCAGGGGGAGCCCATGTCAGCCTTGGCCCGAATTGCAACAGGATCCCATAAATACATAAAAATTGAAAAAAAGGATACATTTGTTCTTTCATCAAAATTCATACCCGGGAATGAAAAAGCCATAACAAATATTATTAACACTCTTTACAGGCATGGTGCAGATGTTATATACGAAAATATATCTGATATTCATGTTTCAGGACATGCTTTTCAGGAAGAATTAAAACTGATGATCAAGCTGACTAAGCCAAAATTCTTTATTCCCATACACGGCGAATACAGACACCTTGTTCATCATGCCAGGCTTGCCGAACAGGTAGGAATTTCAAAAGACAGGATTATTATTGCCGAAAACGGGCAGATTATCGAGTTTGATAAAAATGGAGGGAAACTTAGCGGATCAGTACCTACCGGTCGTGTTTTTGTTGACGGCAAAGGTATTGGAGATGTGGGCCGGAGTGTTATTTCTGAAAGGCGAATACTGTCAGAATACGGACTTGTTATTGTTAACATAGCATTTGATGAAGAGACAGGTGTAGTTATACACGGGCCTGAAATAATCTCCCGCGGATTTGTATTCCTAACTGAAACAGGGCACCTTCTTGAAGAAGCCCAATGTGTCGTCCTTGATATCATAGAAGAAGTCGGATTCGACACTCCTGGCAGAATAGATATAATACGAGCAAAACTTCAAAAGGCCCTGAAACAGTTTTTCAACTTTGCAATAAAACGGCGCCCGATAATAATTCCTGTGATTATTGAAGTATAAGGATGTAATTATCAGGCCGGAGTTCAATTCATAAGTGCAACGTAACAAAGAAACTGAAAACAATAATCATATTATTAATTTATTAAAAGAACGTTACTAATATGCGAAAAGAACTGACCGGACTTTTTCTTTTTTTTCTTGTTATTTTTACCATAGCAAGTCTGCTGTCATACAGCCCTGCAGACCCTGCATTTAATAATGCAAAAGCTCCCGAACATTTTAATAACCTGTTTGGACAGCTTGGAGCCTATGTTGCCGACATTCTCATAAAACTAATGTTCGGTATTGGAGCTTTTTGGATTCCTGTATTACTTCTTTTATCCGGAATCAATATATTCGGCGCCAACCCTAAGCGTACAATTATTTCCCTCGTATCCGGCGGAATCCTCCTTATAATAACAACAGGAAGCATTCTGGCCGTAAAGCAGGAAACATATTACATTTTCGGTGACGCATTCTCTGCCGGTGGAAGCATAGGAATCTGGTTAAAAGGATTTCTTTTAAAATATACGAATATTACCGGGAGTTGTTTAATACTTGTCCTTCTTTTTATTTCCGGCTTTATACTTGCAACCGGATTTTCCATTGTAAAATTTTTTACAAATTCCTGGTTTGCTGCAATCACAGCCTTTAATAGCATTAAATCAATATACCGAGTGTGGAAAGAGCGAAAAGAAAAAGCAAGAGATAATGTTAAGAATAAAACGCCAAAAGCAAAAAAGCCGGAAATAAAAATCCAGCCGCCCGCTCCAAAACCGGTTAAGGTTGCCCCTGCTCCAAAACAGAAAGTTTTTGATTTTATGCATAACGGCGATGAATATAATGTTCCGCCCCTAAACCTTTTGGACGAACCTGAAGCCACAGTCGATCATGTGGATGACGAAAACCTTAAAATGCAATCAAGGCTGCTGGAAAAGAAGCTTGAAGATTTCGGTGTAAAAGGAAATGTCATGGCGGTATTTCCCGGCCCGGTTATAACAACATTTGAATACAAGCCTGCACCAGGTGTAAAAATCAACAAGGTTGCAAATCTGTCTGACGATCTTGCACTTGCACTCAGAGCAATAAGTGTTCGGATAGTGGCCCCTATTCCCGGGAAAGCGGCAATAGGGATAGAAATTCCCAATGCGACAAGGGAGAATGTGCATTTCAGGGAAATTGTTGTTTCAGATGAATTCCGGAAATCAAAATCAAATCTGGCGCTTTGCCTTGGAAAAGATATTGTCGGTAACCCTGTGGTTGCTGAAATCGACAAAATGCCGCATCTGCTTATTGCGGGTGCCACAGGTGCAGGTAAAAGCGTATCCCTTAATGCAATGATTTCAAGCCTTGTATATAAGTCTTCACCTGATGACGTAAAACTCATCATGGTAGATCCGAAAAGGATAGAACTTTCGGTATATGACGGTATTCCTCATCTGATCACACCGGTTGTCACCGATATGAAAAAGGCTACAAACGCCCTGTTCTGGGCTGTCAGGGAGATGGAAAGACGATATATACTTCTTGCGGAAAAAAAAGTAAGAAACCTTCAGCAATACAACCGTAAGATAGAAAAATTAAAACCTTCAAAAGATGAAGACCCGCCCAAAAAACTTCCTCTCATAGTCATAATTATTGATGAGCTTGCGGATCTTATGATGGTAGCGTCAAGAGATGTGGAAGTTGCTTTAACACGACTGGCACAGATGGCAAGGGCTGCGGGTATTCATATCATTCTTGCAACCCAGAGACCTTCGGTGGATGTACTAACAGGAATTATAAAGGCAAATTTCCCGACTCGTATTTCATTTCAGGTTTCTTCAAAAACCGATTCAAGAACAATACTTGATACTAACGGTGCAGAGAATCTCTTAGGAAACGGGGATATGCTTTACATGCCGCCCGGAACATCGGCTATGCAAAGAATTCACGGTGCTTATATTTCAGAAGATGAGATGACCAGGGTCATTGATTTCCTGAAAAAACAGAAAAAACCGGAATATGATGAAAAAATAACCGAAACTCATGAAGAGGAAAAAACAGGACCTGGCAGTGAGGATTATGACGAAAAATATGATGAGGCTGTAGCTCTTGTCACAAAAACAAGAAAGGCCTCAATTTCATTGATTCAGCGCCATCTTAGGATAGGATATAATCGAGCTGCAAGGATAATAGAAGTAATGGAAAGTGAAGGTATCGTCAGTGCTGCTGATGGTTCAAAGCCAAGAGAGGTTCTAGTTGGAGGATATGACAATATCCCATAATACAATAATATTGATGACGTCGTAAATCCAGCTATAGCGGGGCTACTTAGCCATCGGTTATACTTTTTACGAGTTCATCAATATTCAGTCATGAATTATTAAAAAAATATGAAAATAAATAACAAATTAATAGACAGTATAAAAGGCTTTATTGATGAAGAGGAAGGGCTGCACCTTTACAAAACAGCTTTGAAAGCATGCAAGATGGCACCCTGCCTGGAAATAGGCAGTTACTGCGGCAAATCTTCTGCCTATCTGGGTAATGCGTGCAAGGAAAACGGTAGTATCCTTTTTTCAATCGACCATCACAGGGGGTCTGAAGAGCAGCAACCTGGTGAAGAATATTTTGACCCGGAACTTTTTGATTTTCGTTCGGGGAAAATTGAAACATTCGGAACATTCAGGGCAACCCTTGAAAAGGCAGAATTGACTGATTCTATTGTGCCGATAGTTAGCAACTCCGAAACCGTTGCACAATGCTGGGCAACTCCACTAAGTCTTGTTTTTATAGATGGCGGGCATTCATATGAAGCCGCCTTCAATGACTATAACTGCTGGGCGCATCATATTATACCCGGAGGTTATCTACTTGTTCATGATATCTTCAAAAACCCGGAAGAAGGTGGTCAGGCACCATATAATATTTATAACATAGCTCTTGAATCCGGACTTTTCAAGGAACTTCCCATGGTAAAGACTCTTGGTATTCTTCAGCGATTTGAAGGGTAACATCTCAATAAAAATCCGAACGATCTTGTATGAAAATTCATAAGTTTTGAAATAAGGAAAAGATGATGGCGTCGTAAAAAGTCAACTTGGGATGGCAAAGTAAAAAGTTCAAGATCAAGGCGTCGCAAATCCCGAGGAATGAGGCGTACTTATCGTACGCCGCAGTGACGAGGGAAGCAGCGCAACGCAGATATTTGACTTTTTACGAAGTCATCAAAAGATCACACTTTTCTGAAATAGAACACAATGCTCTTTCCGAGGACCGGGTTTAGAAGGGTATCAAGGAAACGTGTGATCCTCGGTTTTTTCATTATGTCCCATGTAAGGAACCTGTTATAAATATTTACCGGCACAGAATCCTCCCTTGTGGGGCCTACAAGACATTTCAGCCACCAGTAAGGGGTATGTATACTGTGAGCAAAGTGTGAGCTTCCCTTTTTTTTTACTCCGGTGTTTTCAAAAAGATCAACCAGATTTTTTTTTCTGTATATTCTAACATGCCCCTGATTTGCATTGTAATAATCATCTGAAAGTGCCCAGCAAATACGTTCCGGAAAATATCTTGGAACACTTACAACAAGATCTCCACCCGGTTTTACTATCCTTGATAGCTCAGATGCTGCTTTTTTTTCGTCAGGAATATGTTCCATAACTTCTGAACATATGACAAGATCAAAACAATCATCATTAAATGGTAATGAAGTAATATCCGAAACAGAAAGCCCCCAGACACCGCCACCATGTTCTCCTAAGTCATCGTGGTATAACATTCTTTTTTTCGCATCCAAAAGATCATTAAAATCAAGGTCCGCACCTATAACAGTCACATTTTTGTATCTGTATGCCGCTCCCGTGTGCCTGCCTGAACCGCATCCAATATCTATTATTTTAAATCCGGGTTGTATATCAAGTCGGTTAAAATCAACTGTAATCACGAATAGCCTCCCTGTATGCTTCAACTGTCATCTCAGCTGACCTTTTCCATGTAAAATGTTCCTGAACTCTCTTGTAACCGGCTCGTCCCAACTCTTCTGCAAGGTCGGGATTGTCAATGAGTTTTATTACTGCTCCAGCAAGTGCATCAGGGTCTGAAGGGGGTACAAGAACTCCTGCATCTCCAACAACTTCTGGTAATGCGCCTCCTGTTGTACTTATCACCGGTAATCCACAAGCCATTGCCTCTCCTACAGGAAGTCCAAAACCCTCATAAACAGATGGAACTACAGCAATAGAGGCTTTCGCATAGTGCTTCAGGAATTCATGGTCATCAATCCTGCCTGTAAAAGTAATTAAATGGCTGATATCCAGTTTTTTTACCAGCCTTTCTATTCCTCCGTTCTTTTTGGGGGACCCGATTACAATGAGTTCTATTTCCCTGCTTTTAGCTATTTCAGCAACTGCATGCAGAAGATAGTATAGCCCTTTTAAGGGGGTGTCTGAACTGTTTGTTACAATCAACCTGTTCTTTTTTCTCTGAATTTCAGGGACAGGGTAAAAAAGCTCCGTATTGATACCGTTTGGCACAACCTTGAACCTTTCGGATGATATTTTAAATTCACTACAAATATCATCACGTGAAAAATCAGAAACTGTTATTATATGCTCAAGTTTTTTAACAACCCTTTTCTGCATATCAATAAAAGAATACCACCTCATCTCTTTCATCTTTTTCCAAAGGGCGGTAACAGAGGATACCGCTATCTCCCTATCAACAGTAATGGGATGGTGTATGGTCGCAATAGTCGGTAATCTCCTGCTCATAGCCCATGTCCCATAGGAAAGGCTTTGATTATCATGTATTATATCGTAGCTGCCAAGTCTATTCCTAAGATATTGATATGCCCTAAGGCCGTATGTAAAGGGTTCAGGGAAACCCATAGTTGCAGTACCAAGCCATTCCAGCAGATTAATCGGATTGGATAATTCCTTTAATGACGGGACTCTGAACATATCATCCGGGTTATACAAATCAAGACAATCAAGCATTGTCAGTTTGATTCCCTCGTCAAGAAGCGGATCCTGAACACCAGAAAGAACCTCAACCTTATGCCCGAGATTTTTAAGTTCCCGGCTTAAATTTCTGATATATACACCCTGGCCACCGCAATGCGGATTGCTCCTGTAGCTTAACATGCATATTCTTAAAGACTCTTTTTCATAAACCGCCTTCATCAAACGTTTCCTTTTTTATTATATATATGAAAAAATATTCCAAAAAATAAGTGAGATATCGGGATATTTTTTATACTTTCTCAATACCCCGGGAATCACGCACAGAGTGAATAATAATCATTTAACTGAAAAAAACAATTATTAATTGAGTTCTTTTCATAAATCCCTTAATATTATGACATGACCGACGAGAAATCCAGAAATCATTTAAAGCTCATACTCGCATCCCAGTACTTTTTATATTTCGGTGTATTAGGTATATTTTTACCATACTTTAATCTGTATTGTTACCGTATTGGTTTTGACGGTTTCCAGATCGGTGTATTGACAGCTGTAAGAACAGGGGCAACTATTATTTTCCCCATTTTATGGGCCACCATAGCCGACCGCTTCCATAATAGAAAATTAATATATATATTCTTTAACTTTATAAGTACTGCTATATGGGCGTTATATCTATATACAGTTGATTTCTGGGCAATGCTTGTAATCACAATACTTTACGGCATATTCTATTCTCCGTTAATATCTTTTCTTGAAGCTTTTACCATGGATATACTTGGCAGGGAGAGGAAAAGTTACGGCAGGATAAGAGCATGGGGAACCTTTAATTTTATAGTAATAGTCATTGTTATAGGTAAAATAATTGATATCTTTTCCACGGAAATAATTATTCCGCTTATCCTGGGCGGTTCCCTCATTCAATCATTTATTTCAATCAAAATCCCGAATATCAGAATCAGTAAAAAAATGCCTGTTATTCCATGGACAACTACTCTTAAGAAAAAACAAATTGTAATATTTCTTTTCTGTGCTTTCCTTATGCTTGTTAGTCATGGAACATATTACGGCTTTTTTTCCATACACCTTGAGAATATGGGATACGGTAATACCTTTATAGGAATAACCTGGGCGCTTGCATCAATTGCTGAAATACTGGTGATGATTAAATCAAATTCAATATTTAGACGATTCTCTCTGGAAAACGTCCTTACCTTTTCATTCATGATAGCCACAATAAGATGGACTCTCCTCTTTTTTGCAGACACACCAACTCTTATACTGTTTTCACAACTTCTTCATGCAGTAACATATGGAACATTTCACATGGCAAGTATAATTTACATAGATCAACTGGCTCCACAGGAAGCCAAAACTTCCGGCCAGGCAATAAATAATGCTGTAACTTATGGTCTTGGGATGATGGTAGGTGCACTATTTAACGGATATTTTTTTGAAAGCATCGGCTCTTCATACCTCTTTCTGTTAAGTGGCTTTATAGCCCTTTCAGGCGGGATTATTTTCCGGAGGTATCAAAAAAACATATGCAGTAATAATTAGTGTCCATCCGGAAATGAGGATTATTGTTCAAGATCAAGGCATGCGAAAAAAATAACCACAGGCATATGTTTGATATTCCGAGGATTATTTTTTGAGCATAACGAAGATATTGGGCAAAAAGACCATTTCCGGATGGGCACTATCTAACTCCATTCATGGGACGGATCAACCGTTCTCAAGCTTTCATAGAGTGCTATTCCTACAGCTGTGGAAAGGTTAAGACATCGGACCTTATTGTTTATGGGTATATGAAAAGTAGATTCTTCATACCTTGCTGTAATTTCATCAGGAAGTCCTTTTGTCTCTGAGCCAAATACAAGAAACATCCTTGATAATACAGATATCTCGCGAAAAGATTTTCTACCGTTTTTTGTAAACAATTTAACTTCATTTTTTTTCGGCTGCATTTTCTCCAGAAAATTCGAAAAGTCATCCCATACATTAAGTTTTATCTTGTCCCAATAGTCCAGCCCTGCTCTTTTTACCTCTTTGCTGTCAAGAGAAAAACCGAGAGGTTTTACAAGATGGAGAAATGTATCTGATGCAAGACATGTACGACCTATATTTCCTGTATTCCAGTGAACCTCAGGGGCAACCAGTACAATATGACGCTCAAATCCACTATTATTTACAATATTGCCCATTAATCTTATCCCTGCGCAAAAAGAATCTGCTGTCCACTTTTCAATGCTTCAGGTTAATATCTATTCTTAAAAGATTTCCGGCATGCAGTAAGTATCATTCTTCTTCTTCATCGGAAAACAGGAAGGCTTTCACAGTCTTAAGGTGGTATATCAAAAAGACAATGATCAGAACAGCAATGACTATCCCGCTCCATTTTTTCAGCACATCAATATGAATATACTGATTGATAAAATCAATAATATTGTTTCCGATAAAGGCATAAATCATAATGGAGGTCAGGGTCCCGCTGAATACGATCAGAAAGTTGTTTATCGCCCTGTAATGTAAAAGATATCCTATGATGGTCCCTATCAACGGACCGGTCATGAAAAAAGGAAACATTACAAACAGGAAAAGCCCGATAGAACCGTACTTTTTAATCTTGGTTTTCTGACCTTGAGCAGTGAGTTCCGCCTGTCGGACAGCACTTCCGAAGAGTTTTGGCTGGATTATGTTTCGCATCATCAAAACCACGATGCCGTATGCAATCAAAACAATAACAACTTCAAGAAAAAAATTGTATAAAATCGTATTAAAAAGGGAAATGTCTCCGGAAAGGCAGGTTGCAATTCCAAGGGCCCTTCCCCCCATTATATGAATGATTGCTGTTGATGACAGAACCTTATAAAGGGCGAGATCCGTAAAAAGAAGATATAGAAAATATATCCCGTTCAAAGCCGCTAATGAAAGCCCGATCAACAGGATTTTCACCTCTATCAAATTCATACGTTCCCTTATGAGATATACCAGCCTTTTCCAGCCACCATTGCATAAGGAAAATAGTCTTTTAAAAATATTACTATTGTTCATAATTTTTGGAATAAATAAAAATATTAAATAAAATAACGATCTGTCTCTAAGGCTAATTTTACCAGGCAAAAACCATAGGAGAGAGACTGTGATGAAACAAGGGAAACATATATCACTTCGATTCCGGCAATTCAAGTTGCTTCCTTAATTTCTTTTCTCCACCATGTTTTCCGTCACCTTCTTTTTCTTTCCGGTACCGGATGAAACTTATAATTATCAGTTTTCTGCCCTCATATACCGGAATGATATTTAATAATGAATGAGCATGATATAACTTTGATTAACTCGTAAAAAATATAACCGATGGCTAAGTAAAAATCTTCATATACAAGGCATAGCGGTTGATCAGGAGTGAAGGCATACACGTAGTATGTCGAACTTCTGACCAAACGCTATAACGCAGTAGATGGAGACTTTTTTACGACGCCATCAACTTTTAATGAGTTTTTTTTGCCCCCACATCCTTGCATTTTCAATTCATGTGATTATACTATAATTATTATGAAAGAACTAAATGAAAAAATACCTGACCCAAAAGAGCTTGAGAAAGAAATAGGTGATTTTCTTACTAAAAAATTCGGTGATAGTGTAAAAATAGTTTCCCCTTTTGTACTCCCCCATGAAGCTGTTTCTGAAGAAATCGAGAATCATCCTGAATCTGAAAGTAAGATAAATTTTGACCTCAAACCGGAACAGCTTGTCGCTTATCTTGATCAGTACATTATAAAACAGGATGAGGCCAAGGCAGTGCTTGCTACAAAAATATGCACTCATTTCAACAGGATAAAATACTTTCAGACAAGAACCGAGAATGAGAATAATCTGGTTGGAAGTATAAAAAACAACATACTTATGGCCGGCCCTACAGGTGTCGGTAAAACCTACATGATTAAACTGATCGCGAAAAAGATCGGCGTGCCTTTTGTAAAAGGCGATGCGACAAAATTCAGCGAAACAGGTTATGTGGGTGGAGATGTTGAAGACCTTGTTCGGGATCTTGTCAGAGAGGCAAACGGTAATATTGAACTGGCCCAGTGCGGAATAATATATATTGATGAAATTGATAAAATTGCATCGAGCCATAGCCTTATTGGTGCCGATGTATCAAGGACCGGTGTTCAGCGTGCTCTTCTAAAACCTATGGAAGAAACAGAAGTAGAGATGAAGGTTCCCCATGACCCTATTTCAATGCTTCAGGAAATCGATAAGTATCGTAAGACAGGAAAAAAAGAAAAGGACACTGTAAATACAAAAAACATACTTTTTATCATGAGCGGTGCCTTTGGAGGTCTTTCAGAAATAATTCAAAAACGTATTACAGATCAGGCGATTGGTTTTGGCGCTAAGATATCAACTAGTCATGAAAAGCATGACATTTTAAAACTGGTAAAATCAGAAGATCTTATTGAATTCGGCTTTGAATCAGAATTTATCGGCCGACTTCCAATAAGAGCTCTATTTGAAAGACTGAACGAAGAAGACCTTTTCAAAATCTTGAAAAACCCGAATAATCCGATAATTTTAGGCAAGAAACTTGATTTTGCCTCATACGGAATCGACCTGAAATTCGGAGACAAAGCATTACATATTCTGGCAAAAAATGCGGCTAAAGAAAATACTGGTGCAAGGGGTCTTGTCAGTGCTGTTGAGCAAAAATTATTAAAATATGAGAAAAAGCTTCCTTCTACAAATATAAAAAAGCTGGCTGTAACATATGAAGTTGTCGAAAATCCCGCAAAAACACTTGATAAACTTCTGGAAATACCTGAAGACGTTAACTGGGATGAAGATTTTAAAAAAACAGGTATTGAAGAAAAAGATGCAATTAAAGAATATATTGAAACAAACTGCAGTCATCTTGAAGAAAAATATGGTATTGTTTTATCTCTATCCAGGGCAGATATTGCGGCTGAATATTATTGCAGACATATAACTGATATCGAGAATACAATAAAAAAGATCAAATTCTATTATGATGAAGTAAAAAAAACAGAACGATATTTTTACAAAAATCATGAAATTAATATTGTGCTTGAAGAAGATGCAATTGATTATTTAATCGAACTATTCGTAACCTCTTCAACCAAATTTGAAAAAATTTATATAAAACTAACAAATGATTTTGAACTGGGACTCAAACTTGCCAGAGAAAAAACCGGTAAAAACGAGTTTTTCCTGACACGGGAAGCACTTCTTGACCCGGAAAATCATATAAAAAAACTCATAAAAAACGGACTGACTGAAAAAAACAAACTAATAGGTGATTAACAGATGATTTTCCCTGACTACAGACCGAGACGACTCAGACAGAACAAATCATTTCGTAGAATGATAAGCGAAACGAGACTTTCTATTGATGACCTTATACTTCCCCTTTTTGTAATAGAGGGAAAAAATGTTAAAAACCCCATACCTTCAATGCCAGGTCATTATCAGCTATCAATTGACAATCTTGTAAAAACTGTAAAAGAAGCATCCGGCCTTGGTATACCTGCAGTAATTTTATTCGGGATTCCCGACAAAAAAGATCCACTTGGGACCGGAGCATATGCAAAAAACGGCATCGTACAAAAAGCCGTTAAAGCCGTAAAAGACCGGGTAAGTGATATTCTCGTCATAACAGATGTATGTCTATGCGGGTATACAGATCACGGGCACTGCGGCATGATTGACAAACAGCTTGTAGACAATGATGCTTCGCTCGATCTTCTTGCAAGAACTGCTCTATCACATGCAAAAGCCGGGGCAGACATGGTTGCTCCGTCCGACATGATGGACGGACGTGTTGCGGAAATCCGACAGATTCTTGATGAAAACAATTTCAGTAATACCCCGATAATGTCCTATGCTGCAAAATACTGCTCATCTTATTACGGTCCCTTTCGTGAAGCTGCGGGTTCTTCGCCACAATTCTCTGATAGAAGTACCTACCAGATGGATCCTGCAAACAGTATTGAGGCCATACGTGAAGCATCTATGGATATTGAAGAAGGTGCAGACATAATAATGGTAAAACCCGCACTTTCATATCTTGACATTATTTGCAGGATTCGTGAAGAAATCGACCTTCCTGTCGCGGCCTACAATGTAAGTGGTGAATTTTCAATGATAAAGGCCGCAGCAGAAAAAGGCTGGATTGATGAGAAGAAGGTCATGATGGAAACACTGCTCTCCATAAAACGGGCCGGAGCTGATATGATCCTTACATATTTTGCATTAGATGCTGCAGAAGAGCTGAGGAATAAATAAAAAAGGCATGGTACAGCCTTAGTTTCATTAGTTTTATTAGTTTAATTAATTTAATTTGTTAACCAGCTTAACCAATTTACCCAGTCAAACCAACCAAACCAATTATACTAATTAAAC
>Ga0209249_1002306_pt1 | contig 15844 bp, 12 predicted proteins | sample SaaInlV_200m_DNA_4_FD_184653 | JGI IMG/M metagenome (GOLD analysis project Ga0209249, IMG submission 184653) | Marine microbial communities from expanding oxygen minimum zones in the Saanich Inlet - SI037_S3LV_200m_DNA (SPAdes) (version 2) | ecosystem: Environmental > Aquatic > Marine >...
CATGCAGGTGATAAACAAATATTTCACGCATAACCTTTTTTGAGGTTAGCTCATTTAGGGTAAAATTGTCTGATGAGTGCTTGTGTTCCATCCTTGTCATATGCAGACGGCAAATAATTTCAACATCCATTTCCTGTCGGTACACTCCTTCCTGCTGGCCTTTCAGCAGATTTTGTTTAATCGAATCATGCATACGTTTTTTTATTTCATACATGAGTCGGGTAGAAATCTCAGGATAGTATTTTTTCAGGTCATAATCCAGAGTAGGATTATGGTCTTTTAAAATCTGGTTCATATATTGGTTAACCTCAAGCAATTCCACAATAGCATTCAGATTCTTTTCAACGAGAGCTTCAATTTTTGTACTATGCTGTACAGAATTCTGGATAAGCACTTGTTCAACCAAATCAGCTTTGTCTTTCACATGTTTGTATAGAGTTTTTTTACTCATTCCCAGCTCTCGGGCTACATCATCCATCGTGACAGACTTTATTCCGTATTTATTATACAGATCATATACTCTCGTCAGAATTTGTTGCAATTTTTCACTCATACTATTTCTACTTGCGAGGGCGAAAGTAAAATAAAAACCCAAGGAAACAAAAAAAGTTTAAAAAGTTTCCGCGGTTTTTCGGTGAAGTTGCCAAAGTCGCCTTCGGCTCCCGGGAGGTCGCGAATGGTCGCCTTTGGCTCCCCGGGAAGTCGCCAATGGTCGCCTGCGGCTCCGGGGAGGTCGCCCTTGGCTCCCGGGGAAGTCGCCTGCGGCTCCCGGGGAGGTCGCCTTTGGCTCCCGGGGAGGTCGCCCTTGGCTCCCGGGGAAGTCGCCTGCGGCTCCGGGGAGGTCGCCCTTGGCGACCGGGGATATCGCCTGCGGCTCCGGGGGAGTGTTTGGGTTTGGGTTTGGGGGTGGGTGTGTTTGGGTATAACTTATTTGGAATTTGTTCGTTTCTTTATTGAGACAAAATGTATTAACACATATACGGATGAAACGATTGGTGGTTTTTGCTGTTTTTTTGGTTATTGGGGGGGGGCTTTTTGCTCAGCGTACTATTTGGACCATTGGTACGGCTCGTACGGTGCCTGTGGGTGAGGCTGAATTTGGTATTTTTCATCCGCTGCAGATTGGACTGAGTAATACTCTTGAGATTCAAACATCTCCTTTGCTTACAATGAGTCTGGCTCCCAATTTGACGGTTAAAAATCGCTGGTACACTGATGATTACTGGTTGATTGCTACCCGACATCGTTACACCATGCCTACGCTCTTGCTTGAACGGATGACGAATTTTCCGAAATTTGAGTTCATGCCCCATCCCGATAGTGTTGTCTGGCCTTATATTTTTACGCTCGGAAATGATGTACTTGCCACTCGGCGAATCGGAAAGGAATTGATTATTACTGGAAAAATAGGTGGTGATTTTGCTGTAAAGTTTGATGGGGATTCCGATCCGGATACAAAAATTGATTCTTTACCACTCATAAGCCATGCTTTTCTATATCCCCGAACTGCTATCTATAACAAGAAGTTTGTCTGGAATGTTGGGGTGAAAGTTGATGGGAATATTTATCGAAACCACAATTTCATGGCCGACATCAATTTCTATTCAGTTGGAATTGGGGTTGATGATTGGGCTATTGAGCACAAAGCATACTATATATATAATAGGAGTATCGATTTTGCTATGCTGATCGGATACAAACTCAGCTACGCATCTTTTCCTCTCGATAAACGTTTCTTCATTTCACCAGTCGTGGATTTGGTTTGGAAAATTAATGCCAAGCCGATTGTTACAACGGATCTTTTTAGAAGGTAGGGCGCCTGCGGCGCCCGGGAATGTCGCCTTCGGCTCCCGGGATGTCGCCTTTGGCTCCTCGGGAGGGTCGCCTTTGGCTCCCCGGGATGGTTGCCAAGAAGTCGCATTTGGCTCCCGGGACCGTCACCTTCGGCTCCTTCGGTACTGTCGCCTTCGGCTCCGGGGACTGTCGCCTTGCGGCTCCTCGGGAGGGATGGGGTTTTTTCATTATCTTCGTTTTTGTTTTATTCTATGATTGAATTAGGGAATTCTGTGATTATTGTTGCTGGGGGGGTGGGGGCTCGGATGAATGCTTCTGTTCCTAAACAGTTTTTACTTCTTGGCGGACGGCCGATTTTGATGCATACTATTGAGGCTTTTGTGGCTTTTGATTCGGGTATCAAAATTGTTGTTGTACTGCCTGCCGATCAGCTTGATTACTGGAAAGAATTATGTTCAAAGCATGAGTTCACAATTAATCATCAGATTACTACAGGGGGAAGCAATCGCTTTGAATCAGTTAAAAATGGTTTGGAGCTGACACCCGATGAAGGCCTCATTGGGGTGCATGATGGTGTTCGTCCGCTCATCACAGCTGAAACCATAAAGTCGATTTATCAGGAGGCTTATGTTTTCGGACATGCTATTCCTGTTGTTCCTCCCACTGAATCTATGCGAAGGATAGATTGTTATGAAAACCATGTGGTTGATCGCAACAATCTCCGTCTCATTCAAACACCACAGGTATTCAAAGCCAGACTGATCAAAGATGCCTATCTCCGTGATTATAGTGAACATTTCACCGATGACGCAACAGTACTAGAAGCCGCCGGCCACAAAATCCACCTATGTGATGGTCAAACAGGAAACATAAAAATAACCACAAAAGAAGACCTAAAAATAGCCAAAGCAATTTTAAGCTAAGGAGCCAAAGGAGACATTCCCGGGGGGAGCCAGGGGCGATTGTCCCGGGGCGCCAAAAGGCGCCCGTCCCGAGGAGCCGATAGGCGACTGTCCCGGGAGCCAAAGGCGACCATCCCGGGGCGCCACAGGCGCACCTAATCCAGAATCTTCTTCAGCTCCGTATGCAAATCTTCGCCTCTTAGATTTTTGGCTACAATCACACCATCTTTGTCAATCAGTAGATTTGAGGGTATTGATCGGATACCGTACTGTTTTGCAACCGCATTGTCCCAATAATTGAGGTCAGAAACATGAGGCCATGTCAATCCATCCTCTTCAATTGCTAATAACCAATCCTCCTTCTTTCTGTCAAGTGAAACACCCAGTACAGTGAAACCTTTTGAATGAAATTTATTATAGGCATCAACCACATTAGGGTTTTCGCGACGGCAAGGTCCGCACCATTTTGCCCAGAAGTCGATTAAAACATACTGTCCGCGGAAATCGCTTAGTGAAATTGGGTTTCCGTCAGGATCGTTTTGTGTGAATTCCATAGCAACAACACCAATAGCTGTTTTCTTCTTGATTTCAAGAGTCTTTTTCAGATTCTCAACATAGGAGATTTTGGCCATTTTTGGATCTAGCCCATTGATCAGACTTTCAAGTTTAGCAGGATCATCAATTCTTGAAGCTTGAGAATTCAAGAGATAGGCAGCAACAATACAGTCAGAGTTTTCCTTAATCCAGTTTAGCTGAGAGGCTTGCATTTTTGCCTGAGCTGCGTCTAAAGAAGGCTTATACTTTGCTTTAGCGACATCGTCTTTTTCTTCATAGGCCTTTCTGTAATCCGCTATTTCCTCATTGAAGGTGGCACTAATTTTCTTGCTATCTTCCTGATACTTAAGCCATCTTTCCTGTGCTTTTCCGCCTTTCACTTCAATGGTTGAAAGCATATCATAAGTACCGTTATTGGTCTTTTCGCCTTTTACGGTGAATTCAGTGTTTTCGAGGAAGATTCCTATTCCTCCACGAAGACCTTTTACGGTTAGGGAATAATAACCTGGCTCGGTAATTTTTCCTTTGAGGTTGAATTTGCCATCTCGTAATCCGGTAGTGAATTTACTTCCACCACGCATTGCTAATGTAACTTTAGCGTCATCAGCGCCGTCAACTGATCCTTTTATTGTGAATCCCTGGCTAAAAGCATCCACTGTAAGGAGCAACATGGCTGCTAAAACGAAAGTTAGTAATTTCTTCATTTTCTTTGATTTTGTATTTAAGCGTATAAATTTAGATATTTTTTAGTTCATCCGTCAATTATTCATTTAAGTCCCACGATTCATCCATTTCCCAATTAGCTTTCAATTCGAGCTCTTTTCCGTATAGGATAAGCTCCTCAGCCTGTATATGCTTCAGGTATCGTCCGGGGTCCCAGATCCCATTATCGTTGCTGTCGAGAATGAGTTTGAAAGTATATTTTCCGGGTTTTAATAAAGAAAATATTTCACTGCCGGATGTAGACAAAAGTCGTTTCCCCACAACATTATCCTTACTATCAATCAGTTCGAGTATAGCTGTTTCCTCCAGGTTTTCAATGTTAATCTTGATTGTCCCATACTTATCTTCAGTATTCACCTTGAAAGAAAACTTAGTTGTATCATTTGTGAGTCCGCCATATGATGTGAGAGCTCCGGGGTACAGAGTAATGGAATAGCTTGAATCCGGCAGGAAAACCTTTTTAACAGACATCTTTCGCAGATGAAGAAGGCTTAGTCCGTAAATCTCTTCGATGGAGTTAACATGAAAATCTGTAATTGTATCTCTCAGCAGCTCAAAAGCTTCGGTGAAATCTAATGTGTCTTGTTTTCTCAGTACCTCAATATAACTTGTATCGATAAGCCTGGTTGGAAACGATGTTTGTATTCTGGCGGCGGAATTCAGCTCTTTGGTTCGCCCGATATTGGAGGTGATTTGAAAAGGGTTTTTGTCTTCTTTGTCAGCTGATTTCCTGAAGTTAAACCTGATGGTATCAGTCACCGGCATTTTTGCTTCCAGCGAGTCATATTTATTATATCCGAATACGAAAATCAAAGAATCACGCTGAGCCAATGTTGTATCAGTAATCCAGATACTGATGCTGTCTTTGTTTGATGACCATTCACATAGAAAAGCCGGGCCAGGCATCAGAGCCGGATCATTAAGCTTTGTTGTGTCTGTATCTGCCTGTGATCCACGATCATAGTATAGCAAGTCAAGCTTTAGAGAGTCAAGTGCTTCGTTAAAGAGGACTTCAATTTTGTTAGCGAAAGGACGGGCTGTTGAAGTAATATTTTGCTTGGGAAGTATTTCGGTGAAGGTTTTTAGTTCGATGTTTTTAGGGCCGTAAAAGAGGTCCGGGGTCCGAAGAAGAGAGTCCTGGGTCGTTAGTCCTTGGTCTTTGGTCTGAAGGAGGGAGTCCGGGGTCCGAAGAAGAGAGTCCTGGGTCGTTAGTCCTTGGTCTTTGGTCTGAAGGAGGGAGTCCGGAGTCCGAAGTCCGGGGTCCTGGGTCTGAAGGAGGGAGTCGTTGGTCGTTAGTCGTTGGTCCTTGGTCGTTTGTCCCTGGTTTGTTGTGTCTTGGGGTGGGATTGTGTCGATGGTGATTACTTCTACGTATGGGGTGATTAGGGTATCGAGGAATGCTATTGATTCTTTGGCTTGGTCAAAAAGGAAATTGTTATTGACATCTACCAGGGCAAATATTTTATAACTGCCGGATGCAAGGTTTTTCAAATTGAATTGACCTGTTTCGTCACTAATTGAGAGGTAAGTTGGAAGGGTGGTCAATGGAAGGGAGTCTGTATCCTCCGGATAAAGCATGACGGCTGCTCCTTCAACAGGCTTATTATCAATTGCGCTGCTTACAATACCAGCAATCTGGAGCGAATCCAGTTTATCTCCCGTGCTGAATACATACATGAAATTTTCGAAAGGATTACTCTCGTTTAAATCAACAAGTGCATCTCCAAAATTCAGGGTATAGGTCCTATCCGGCAGGAGATCAGATTTAAATTTAATTAGCAGATTTTTACCTTTCACTTCGATTTCGGGCTTCTCTTCCATAACGGGAGAGATAACGAGTTTTTCTTTGAGGTTTTTCAGCTGGACATACTCATCAAATTTTATCTCCACCTCGCTTGCCGTAAAATTGGTGGAGTAGTTTTCAGGATTGCTCTTCTCCACCACCGGAGGGGTTTCATCTTTCAATCCTCCTGTAAGCGATTTGTTGCCTTGCTGAGCGCAGGCGAATAGTGACAGCACAAATGCAAAACAGGAGATCCGAATGATGAGCTTAAAATTGTGATTGAACATCTGCTAAGTGATAAAACATATTGCTTTGCTTCAAAAATAACACAAATCTGTATCTAAGCTGGTAAATTGATGTTAATTACTTTATTTTGCAGGATATTAACGGTATTGGTGATGACAAACGATCAGCAGAAGTTCGATTTTGGAGGAGAATCGGGAGAAGAGACCCCGAGAAAAACACTTTATGACAAGATTTTAGAGAATCAGGAAGCTCGGGAATCGGGATTCGGGAGTGGGGAATCGGGAGACGAGGGGACGGAAGGGACATGGGGACGTGGGGACGATGGGACTCGGGATTCGGGGGAAGAGGGGACGGAAGGGACGTGGGGACGTGGGGACGAAGATCGTACTAAGCCCGGATCGTACCAGGGACCAACGACTAACGACCAAGGACCATTGACCAACGACCCAGGACCAACGACTAACGACCAAGGACCATTGACCAACGACCCAGGACCAACGACTAACGACCAAAGTCCAACGACCCCGGACCCTGGACTTGCGGACCCCGGACCTGCGGACCCCGTCCGCCGGACCCGACGACGCATCCGCGCTCTTTTCATCATTCTTTTATCTGTGATGGCCATTGTGATAGGGTATTTGGTTTATATTCTCATGATTGAACGTGAAGAATCTGAGGAGATGCGGGTGACTTTGGAGATGCAGAAAGAGAGTCTGACCTTTGAACTTAATGAGCTTTATGCTTCGTATGATACTTTACAGACGAGTAATGACAGCATGAATGTGTTGATCGAGGATCGTCAGGAGCAAATCAGACAATTGCTGGCTATCAGGGCTTCGAATTCGAGAAAGATCAGGATATATGACGAGCAGGTAAAATCGCTTCGAGGGGTATTGAAATCATATATTACGCAGGTTGATTCGCTTAATCAGGCCAATCTGAGGTTACAGGCGGAAAATCAGGCCCAGCAGAGCCAAATCAGAAGGGCTACAAGTGCTAATCGCGAGCTGGAGGAGGTGAACCAAAATTTGCAAACACAGGTAGAAAAGGCCTCAACCCTCTCAGCTTTGATGGTTAGGGCTGAACCTATTGAAGCAAATGGTGCGGTTGCGCGTCGCATCCGTCGGACAGAAAAAATTCGGGTTTGCTTTTCATTGGCTGCAAATGCCATTGCAAAACGCGGAATCAAAAAGGTTTATGTTCGTATTGGTAATCCTGAAGAAAGGGTTATGGTTAAAAATGTCAATGAAAGCTTTGAGTTTCAAGGAGAATCGATTGCCTATTCAGCTGTTCGTGAAGTAGAATACGAGGGAGAGGAGCTGCCAGTATGCATCTATTACGATGCCGACCAGAACGAAATTACTGCAGGCACCTACTACGTTGATTTATATATGGACGGAGAGCGCATCGGAACAACAACGTTTTCACTAAAGTAGGTGCGCTTCGCGCACCGGGACGCATTGAGCCAAAGGCTCAATGGGGACATCGCTCCCTGCCGGTCGCTCTGGGGGAGGGCTCACTTTGTTCGCAGGGATTTAAAAAACTGCAACTATTTGCACAGATTTTACAATAAAACTCCTATAAAACGCAAATTATTTTATCCCGAGTGAGCCAAAGGCTCAATGCGTCCCGGAGCGAACATAGTGAGCTCCATCCCTAGAGCGACCGAGGGGAGCGATGTTCCCTAGTGAACGCAGTGAACGACGTCCCGTACTCGCAAAGCGAGAACCTACAAAGTTCTAAGATACTTCCTTTGGAAAATCAGGATCCAGCCTACACCTATTGTTATTGCTGAATCTGCAATGTTGAAGACCGGGCGGAAGAACAGGAATGAGTCTCCTCCTTTGATGGGGAACCAGTCGGGGTAATGTCCGCGGATGATTGGAAAATAAATCCAGTCTACCACACGACCCTGAAGAAAATGACCATATCCACCTCCTTCGGGAAATATGCTGGCCACACCTGATCCTTCCACCATGGGGTTCATGTATCCTGATTCTGAAAATAGAAGTCCGTAAAATAAGCTATCGAAAATATTTCCGGCTGCACCAGCTGTGATGAGCCCAAGCGCCAGGACAAATCCGGTAGGGGCGTCTTTCTTTATTAATGCCCTGATGAAAAATAATAATCCTGTAACTGCCAATACCCGGAAAACTGTGAGTGCAATTTTGCCAAATTTTCCGCCAAACTCATATCCGAAGGCCATTCCATTGTTTTCAATAAAATGAATGATGAACCATCGTCCCAAAACGGGAATGCTTTCACCCAATGACATATTGGTTTTGATCACAATCTTTACGATCTGATCAATCAATAGAATAGCAATAATAAGAAATGTAACCTTATGTGTAAGTTTCATTATTGAATGGAAGTTCTCAGTTATCAGTTGTCAGTTTTCAGAAAGAAAGACTTTTTGTCCCCATGTCCCTTCGTCCCTTTGTCCCCTTGTCCCCTTCTTCCCCCCTACCTTTGTTGTTTTTTTGCTTCAATTGAAAGGGTTGCATGAGGTACTGCGCGGAGGCGTTCTTTGCTGATCAATTTGCCTGTTTGACGACAGATTCCATAGGTTCGGTTTTGGACACGCACAAGCGCTGCCTGTAAATGCTGAATAAACTGGGCCTGACGCTGAGCCAGTTTGCCAACTTCTTCGCGTGATAAAACAGTGGCTCCTTCCTCCAGTACTTTGAATGTAGGCGAGGTATCCTGTGTGTCATTTCCGTCCTCATTGGCGAGGGTTTTCTTCAATATATCAAGATCCTCTTGTGCCTTGGCAATCTTTGATTCAATTAGATCTTTAAATTCGACTAATTCGGCTTCGCTATATCTGGTTTTTTCTCCCATGGTTTCCAATTTTGCAGTAAGATAATACTTTTTTCAATTCCCCCGACACTCACTGAACCGGGGCATAAATATACTATACTTTTTTAATCAAAATATAGGTTTTAACACCCTCATCCAATTCGACTTCACGTGCTTCTTCCTGATTGATCTGATCCACTATATCTACTTTAACTGCCAGTGTTTGATTTCCTATGTGACTAGCAAAATTATTGAGTGCAGAGTTAATCACGTGGTGTTGCAAAATGGCAACAGATATTTTATCGGTGACTTTAAATCCGCTGTCTTTTCTCAGATTCTGAATCCGGTTGATAAACTCCCTGGCTATTCCTTCTTCTTTGAGCTCATCAGTGACAGTAATATCTAATGCAACCGTGAGTGATCCATCGTTTGCTACTAACCAACCCGGGATATCCTGCGATTGGATTTCTACTTCGGATAATAGAATATCAGCTGTTGGTGCTTCGGAGTCAGGACTGCCTGGTATGGAGTCGAGAGTAAGGGAGAATGATCCTGTTTCTTCTATTTGCTTGATATCTTCCTGGCTTAATTTTCCTATTGCAGCAGATACTTGTTTCATCATCTTGCCGTGTTTTTTACCCAGAAGTTTGAAGTTAGGCTTGATCCGTTTTACCAGAATACCTGATGCATCATCCAGAAATTCAACATCTTTAACATTAATCTCTGATTTAATGATGTCCTCAATTGCTTTGATCTGCCGGGCAAAGGTGTCGTCAAGTGCGGGCACCATTATTTTCGCTAATGGCTGTCTCACCTTGATATTTACTTTCCGCCTCAAACCCAAAACCATGGAGCTGATTTTCTGAGCCAGAGCCATCCGGGCTTCCAGGTCGCTGTCAATCAGAGTCTTATTGCATTCAGGATAGTCTGTGAGATGAACACTATCCGTCATATCCCTGCCTGTTCCTTTGTTCAGATCGAGGAAGAGCTGATCCATATAGAAGGGGGCAAAAGGAGCTGAAAGCTTGGCGACAGTTTCTAAACAGGTATAAAGAGTTTGATATGCTGAGATTTTATTTTGATCATATTTACCACCCCAAAAGCGTTTGCGGCAAAGTCGTACGTACCAGTTACTCAGGTTTTCAAGAACAAATTCCTGAATAGCCCGCGAAGATTTAGTTGGGAAATACTCATCCAGATATCCATCCACGGTGAGCACCAGACTATTGAGTAAAGAGATAATCCAACGATCGATTTCAGGACGTTCTTCTATCGGAATTTCTGGTTCGCTGTAGGTGAATCCATCTACATTAGCATATAAACTGAAGAAAGAATATGTGTTATACAGGGTTCCGAAAAACTTTCTTCTGACCTCGTCAACACCATTAATATCAAATTTCAAATTATCCCATGGGGGAGCATTAGTAACTGTATACCAGCGCAATGGATCTGATCCATATTTATCAATAACCTCAAATGGATTTACAGTATTTCCTAATCGCTTTGACATTTTATTGCCCTCTTTATCGAGCACCAATCCGTGTGATACGAGATTCTTGAAAGACACAGTATCGAAGAGCATCACAGCAATTGCATGGAGGGTAAAGAACCAACCCCTTGTTTGGTCAACACCTTCAGCAATAAAATCAGCCGGGAAAAATTTTGACAGATCATGCTTATGCTCAAAGGGATAGTGTAGTTGAGCAAAAGGCATTGCACCTGAATCAAACCACACATCGATGAGATCGGGTTCACGTGTCATTTTCTCTCCGGATGGAGAAACAAGGAAAATGTCATCAACATGAGGACGATGGAGGTCAAAAAGATTGTAGTTGTCATCACGGTGATCACCCTGCACAAAATCCGACAGGGGATTATTATCCATAAATCCGGCTTCAACAGATTTATGGATCTCATCTCTGAGCTCTCCAACTGAACCAATGCAGATGCGCTCCTTACTATCTTCTGTTGCCCAGATCGGCAGGGGCGTACCCCAGAAACGTGAGCGTGAAAGATTCCAGTCGACCAGATTCTCGAGCCAGTTACCAAAACGGCCTGTACCGGTTGTCTCAGGTTTCCAGTTGATAGTCTTATTCAACTCGATCAGACGATCTTTATAAGCTGTAGTTTTGATAAACCATGAATCCAATGGGTAATAAAGGATTGGCTTATCAGTTCGCCAGCAATGCGGATAATTATGAACCAGCTTCTCGATTTTGAAGGCTTTGCCCTGAAGCTTTAAATCAACCGCTATTTCAATATCTGTTGTTTCATCTTTGTCTCCCTTATTTGCATCGTACTCATTTTTCACATATTTCCCGGCAAATTTTCCGTATAAATCTGTGTCAATGTGCTCTTTAACAAAATCAGGATCAATATTTTCTATCGGAAAAAAGCATCCTTTTCGGTCGACCAGTGGTTGAGTTTTTCCTTCAAGGTCTTTGATAATCAAAGGCGAAATTCCATTCTGTTTGGCAACACGATCATCATCAGCACCAAATGTAGGAGCGGTATGAACGATTCCGGTACCATCTTCAGTAGTTACGAAATCACCACATATTATCTCAAAGGCTTTTCCGCTTGGTTTCACCCACGGGATGAGCTGTTCGAAAGAAACCCCCTCCAAATCAGATCCGGAAAACGTGGTGATCAGGAAGGGACCGATTTGTGAATCGGTCCTTTCTGGTGAATCGGACCATACGGCCACTGAGTCGAAGTAGGACGGGATGAGGTCTTCTGCCAGGATGACAAGGATCGGCTCCTTGGTATACGGATTCAGTGTATAAACCAGGGCATAAGTGATTTTGGCCCCAACAGTAAGCGCAGTATTAGAAGGCAAAGTCCAAGGAGTAGTAGTCCAGGCAAGTGCATAAATGGAAGGCTCAGATCCTTTTTCTTTTCCTTCTTCTTTTCCTGCTGAAGACTGATAACTGATAACTGATGACTTTAAATCTTCAAACAGAAACCGGGACTTCTCATTTTCCCGAATCTTAAATAGAGCAGTTATAGTAGTATCCTTAACATCTTTATATGTCCCCGGCTGGTTAAGTTCGTGTGATGACAATCCGGTTCCGGCAGCAGGGGAAAAAGGTTGAATTGTATAACCTTTATACAGGAGACCTTTATCGTACATTTGTTTGAGCAGCCACCACAGAGTTTCGATATAGCGATTATCGTAGGTGACATAAGGATTATCCATATCCACCCAGTAGCCCAATTTTTCAGTCAGCTCTTCCCAGGAATCGGTATATTTCATCACCTCCGACCGGCATTCCTCATTGTATTTGGCAATAGAAATATTCTTCCCGATATCTTCTTTAGTGATACCCAGTTTTTTCTCAACACCCAATTCAACAGGCAATCCATGTGTATCCCAGCCTGCTTTTCGCAGAACTTTGAAGCCTTTTTGCGTTTTATAGCGGCAGAATAAATCCTTAATAGTTCTGGCCATAACATGGTGAATACCAGGCATTCCATTTGCTGAAGGCGGGCCTTCAAAGAAGATAAAATCAGGGTTTTCCTTCCGGATGTCAATGCTTTTGTGAAAAGTATCCTGTTCTTTCCACTGCTCTGATATCTCCTGATTTATTTTAGGGAGGTCAAGATTTTTGTGCTCTGGGAAACGTCTGCTCATCTAAGTAACAATTAATTAGCTCAAAATTTAAGCTTACAAAGATAGGATTTTCCTCTTTAAAAAGAGCCTTGAACACGCAGAGAGCCTAAAGTACTTAGATTAGGTCAATTACCCCGGAAACGTTTTGCTATAGTGAGCTATAGTGAAGGACTAAATCTCCAGATATTCCAATTTCCTCCACGGTTGGAGCGGAAGTATATAAAGTTGTCTTTGAAATTCCAGACCGGGAAATCATCCCATGAACCATTGGTTGTTAGCTGAGTTTTTTGACCACCTTCCAGATCCATTATCCAGATATCATTATTCCTTACACCCTGGTTATCACGGCCCTGGTCTGATACATAAACAATGTATTTTCCATCAGGTGACCAACGTGGCTGGAAGCAATTATAATCGTTATTTTGAGTAAGGATAGTTTCGTTTGATCCATCAATACTCATCATCCATATTTGCTTGGGATAAAATTCAACACCATCTTCAATAACAAGGTTATTTTTATTCTGCCGGATGAAGGCAATGCGATTACCATCAGGACTTAATACCGGGAATTCTCCTTCGCGCAACTGGGTGGGCAAATTTCCGGATGAGCTTATGGTCCATATCTGGGGTTCTCCACCATCATTGGATTTTGAGTTGTATACAATGATTTTATTCTCCGGATCACTGTTTGCGAAATAATCTTCGTTTTGTGATGATGTTATTTTGGTAATGCCGCCTCCACCATCTACTGATATCCGCCAGATCTGTGCGTTTGGCGTAATTCTGTTTGAGCTGAAATAGACATATTTTCCATTGCCTGAAAAGGCCGGGAATAGATCTGATTTCCTACCAAAAGTCAGACGTGTTTGCATATTCGGACCAATTTTCTGTTTCCAGATATTTGAGACATTTATATTATTGTCGAAACCATACATGCTGTAAACAAGATAATCTCCCAGCGGAGAAACATCAATCGCACCTATTTGTGTCACCGTATCGGTAACATTGGTTAATCGTGTAACGCCCCTCACATTTGGTGACCTTTCAATATCTTCAATATATGCTCGTGATCGTTTAACAACCCGGCTTAGTCTGATTCCTGCAGCAGTAAGCAGTGGTTCGTAACTAACTAAATTCATCTCAACAACCTCTCTTTTCGTCAGGGTAAGATCATATTCGACAAGATCCTTAGGTTTTTGATATACAAAGAATGTAGTATCATTATAACCTTCCATGCTCAAACGAAAACGGTAAGAATCTTTGGTTCGCGAGAATTTTCCCGTTTGTTTGGAGGGGGTTTTACCCACTATACTGTTGTTATAAAACAAGTTAGCGCCTTGCGGGGTGCTGTTGACAGTAAACTTTTTTGTTGCACATCCACCAAAGATGAAAGCACAAACAAGCAGACAGGAGACAAGGGTTTTCATTGATGTAAGGAATTAGTTATGTGCAATTTGCTAAAAAAATATGATTTATACTTTCTTTTAGTGTTGTATTTTCTTGTTAATTTGGGTGGAAATATAGTCGTTGGTCATTGGTCGTTAGTCCATGGTCTTGCTGAAGACTGAAAACTGATAACTGAAGACTTGATAGTCTGGAAACCAATGATGGGATATTTCCAGCAGTAAGTAGGCGGTAATTAATTATCAAAAAAGTTAAAATATGTTTTCAGGAATTGTTGAGGAAGCTGCTCCGGTTGTTGGATTGGAGAAGGAAAAAGAGAATCTTCATATTACGATGGAGTGTTCTTTTGTTGATCAACTTCAGATTGATCAGAGTATTTCACATAATGGTGTTTGCTTAACTGTTGTTAAAATTCAGGAAAACACCTACACTGTTACTGCAATTAAAGAGACGCTGGATAAATCAAATCTCGGATCTTTGGTTTCAGGTGACAAAGTAAATCTTGAACGCAGCATGCGAATGGATGGTCGTCTTGACGGACATATTGTTCAGGGCCATGTTGACCAGACGGCTGTTTGCACCAATGTAGAAGAGGCCGATGGCAGTTGGTATTTCACATTCGAATATGAGCCTGTAAGTGATGAACCAGGATACGTGGTTGTTGAAAAAGGGTCTGTTTCAGTTAACGGTGTAAGTCTCACAGTAGTCAACGCCAAAAACAACGGATTTCAGGTGGCCATCATACCATTCACATACGATGTAACCAATTTTCACCAGTTCAAACCAGGAACAATAGTAAACCTGGAATTTGATATATTGGGAAAATATATAGCGAGGATATTGCAAGCGCAGGGGATTGTAAAATAATTAGGTCCAAGGTCCGTAGTCCGGGGTCCGCAGTCTTGCCTGCTGCTATGCAATTGGGGCTTCGCTTTACCTGGGTACACACCACAGTTAACCGTGCGTAACCTCGCGCAACCATTCGTCGTTATTCCACAAAAGCTACTGGAACTTTTACCAGCAGGGAATATCCTATGTCGCCTACTCTGAGCAGCAATTGTTTTTTGCCTTCGATTCTGACGATCTCTCCTTCGTAGCCGCTCATTGGTCCTACTCCGATTTCTACTTTTTCACCAGGCTTAAAACGGTCAGTTGTCACTTCAAAATCCAGGTTTTCTCCTAATACTCTTTTAATAGCTTCAAGCTGACGATCAGGAACGGGTGCAGCATTTCCCCCAAAACTCACGTATTTTACTACGCCAGGATGTTGGAGTACACTAAAGTATTCTTTATGACTAACCTTAACAAAGCAGTAACCTGGAAAAAGGGGCATCTCCACCCATTTTTTTCTGTCGCTCCATTGTCGAAGTTTCTTTGTAGCAGGTAGAAAAACCTCATATCCATCCTCGCTGAGGTCACGTTCAACTTCTTTCTCTCTCCGACTTCTGATGTACATAGCATACCAACGGTAAGTTCCGTTGATCATAGTTTGTGACAAGGGGTCAACCATGAAAAATATTTGTTCGGTTCAGGGGTAAAAGTAGGGAATTTAATAATAGAATAAGCAGGGCTTATTCTATTATTAAATTCCCTGTCCGTGGTCTGCCCCGATTACATCGGGGGTCCATGGTCCGGGGTCCGGGCGTCACGATGGCGTCACCACGGCGTCACGTTTTCCTGTCCCCGATTCCCTACTCCCGCTCAAACGGGCTTTCCCAGCGATCGGTGTCGAAAGGTATATGCTTCTCTCGCTTTACTGGTCGGTATACTGGTACGCCAGGATTACCCGGGGGGGTGGATGACATTAGGAGAGAGACGGAGGTGTCGATTTCGATTTTTTCGATAGAAGGAAGAGGGAAAGATTTTTTCATGATTAATAGATTAGCTTAATTGTCCGGGGTCGTTGGTCGTTAGTCGTTAGTCGTTGGAATACTCTGATTAAAACAAGTTTTATGCAATGTTTTTTGTTGCCATTCTTGGATCTGCACAAATATAATTAGGATCCCAAGGGATTCTAGAATTAAC
>Ga0209249_1002307_pt1 | contig 15837 bp, 13 predicted proteins | sample SaaInlV_200m_DNA_4_FD_184653 | JGI IMG/M metagenome (GOLD analysis project Ga0209249, IMG submission 184653) | Marine microbial communities from expanding oxygen minimum zones in the Saanich Inlet - SI037_S3LV_200m_DNA (SPAdes) (version 2) | ecosystem: Environmental > Aquatic > Marine >...
ATACTGCATGTATGCCTTCACTCCTGATCAACCACTATGCCTTGTATATGAAGATATTTACTTAGCCATCGGTTATACTTTTTACGAGTTCATCAAGTTTGATGCATACTTAAATTATATACTCTTAATCCTAGTCTGAAGGGTATTCAAACATTTTCCCTTCATAGTTTTTAACCTGAATTTTTCCGTTTTTACAGTCTTTAATATACTCAGGAAGAAGCGGTACTTTACCACCTCCACCAGGTAGATCTATCATATATTGAGGGACTCCGGTTCCGGAAATAAATCCGCGCAATTTTTCAAGAATATCAAGGCCTGTTTTTATTGGAGGGCGAAAATGCCGAGTCCCTTTTACAGGATCTATATGATGAAGGTAATATGGCTTAACCCTTATCATCAACAATTTTCTCATTAATTTTTTTATCACTTCGGGGCTGTCATTTATACCTTTTAACAATACTGTCTGACACCCCAAGGGAATTCCGACATCAGCAAGTCTTGCGCATGCTTCCGAAGCTTCCTGTGTAATCTCATCAGGATGATTGAAATGTGTATTTACATATACAGGCTGGTACTTTTTCAATATTTCAGACAGATTTTTAGTTATTCTTTGTGGTAGTGTACAAAGTACCCTGGTATGAATTCTTACGACTTGAATATGTGGTATTCTCCTTATCTCAGAAAGCAAATTATTTATTGCATCATCTTCAAGAAGAAGGGGGTCCCCTCCGGATAGAATGACTTCACTTATATTTTTGTGTTTTCTAATATATTTTATTCCATCATCAATAAGCTTACCTGAAATATCAAAATCATGGCCTACATTTCGTTTTCGCAGGCAGAACCTGCAATACATTGCACAGCGGTTTGACACGATGAATAAAACCCTATCGGGATAACGGTGTATTATAGTATTTGGAACTGGAGATTGCATTTTTTCCTTAAGAGGATCATTAAGAAAAATATCATTATCAATTTCCCTTATATCAGGAACAGACTGTCTCCATATAGGATCTCCAATATTTTTTATCAGGGAAAGATAATACCTGTTAATCCTCATCGGGAAATTCATAACGACTTTGTCAATTTCATCAACATCTATCGGAAAATATGATACTAATTCTTTAGAATCTTCAATACTATTTTCAAGAATGTCTTGCCAGTCTGAACTATATTTTATATTTGAATTCATTTTAACCTTAATTACAATTTAATATGGTAAATTTTATCAGTGCAAATTCAGCTGTTCAAATAGTCGACTACCATAAAAACGTATCAGCAATCTTTTACTTTTTTCATTCTGTCCATTTTATGTCTCTTCAAAATATTTATAATAAAGAGATATAAGAAAAACAAAAGAAATAAAAATAGAAATCAATTTCCCATTCACAAGTGAACTTTTCACTTTATGAATTTTGTCAAAAATTCTATTACCTTGACTCTTTTATACCTTTCGAGCATACTGCCTACATTATAAATTACAAAACAAATATTGATCCTTTGGTTATTATCTAAGCTGACGAACATAAATCCTTAAAACTGTTTTTTACTCAAATAAATCAATAGAGGATACATGAACGCATCACAGAATGAAACCATATCAATATCTGATTCATCACCATTAATTCTTGTTGTTGATGATGACCAGATTACTGTCAAATTATTACAAAAATTAATTACAAATGAAGATTATAGAGCTGAAACAGGAAGAAATGGTGAAGATTGCCTGAAAATGGCGAAAGAATTATCTCCGGATATCATACTTCTAGATATCAGCATGCCGGTAATGGACGGCATTGAGGCATGTAAAATTTTAAAAAAAGAAGACTCTACAAAAGACATACCTGTTATTTTTATAACTTCATACACAGATAATGATACATTAAATGCTGCATTCAGTGCAGGAGGCACAGATTATATAAGAAAACCTGTGAACAGTGTTGAATTGATGGTAAGAATAAAATCAGTTTTAACCCAGCAAAAACTAAAAAGCGAACTCATAGAAAAAGAAAAGTTAGAAGGGGTTCTTGAAATGGCTGGTGCCATCTGCCATGAAGTACGACAGCCGCTTCAAATTCTTTATGCATATATTGAAATTATTAAAGATGCTGCAGCGGAAAATAAGCTTTCAAATGATGATATTGAAAAAATCAAGGGCCAGCTCCAGCGATTAAATGAAATAACAATAAAAATCAGCAGAATTAGAAAATATGAAAGTTTTGACTACCTCGAAGGTGTAAAAATCATCGATATTGACAAAGCTTCACTAACATAGAAGTAATAAAACCACTATTAATGTAAGTCACGCCACAAAAAAACATCAATATTTCTTACCCGGAAGTCGTCTGGTCAACACGTTTCATCCAGGACAAAAGATTTGGTAAACGATTAATAATTTCAGCCCCCTGCGGCGCGAAATTAATTGCATAAACCTGGACAAATACTGCTATATCGGCAAGAGTTATTTTATCTCCAACCAGCCAGTCAGAATCATTTCCAAGGTAATCTGATATAGAAGTGAGATGTCTTTCAATATCTTCCAAAAGCATTTCACGGGGCTTAAGCCCAACTCCTTGCGCATTAATCTGTTTCCTCGCAAAAGTCGGCCCCATCTTTTGCATAAACTTCTTTTTCCAGCCTTTTTCATGTTCCGCAATAGCATTTATACGAGATTCGTTCTCACGAAGACTGAAATGAATAGCTATATCATAATTATAAAGGCTCTCATCAGCCCAGTCTTCAAAAAAATGACAAAGGGCTCTATGTTTTAAGTTTTCCGGAATCAATGCCGGTTCAGGAAATTTTTCTTCAAGATAATAAAAAATCTGCGTAGAATCCTGAATAAGTGTTTCATTATGTTTTAGAGCCGGTACTTTCCCGATACTGGCAACCTTTTTTATGGCAAAAGCGGAAAGCTCTTCCACTTCATAAGTCTGTTTCTTGAAGTTTAAAACTCTCCTGATTTTGTCACAATACGGTGATACCTCCATCTGGTAAATTTTGATCATTTTCTCCTCCCATATTTTTTTGTGTTTATTCAGGATCTCTTAAGAATATAATAAAATTAATTTTACCGCACAACAACTTTTTTTCTGTCTGTTTAATTTAAAATTCTTGGGTTTGAATAAAAAATATTTACTGGTTCTTATTGTTATAAAAGAATTTGAAAGATATTTTAATTTAACCCCCAAAATTATGTTTTTTATGCTTGACTTATAATTTTATTATCCATAATGTGCTTCCATCATATGATGGATGTTTTTGCCATATATATGAGATAGAAAGATATATAAAAGCTTCTTGCTAAAATTTTTTTATATTATTCTTCAGTTCTACTGAGGTTCCCATAATGTTATTACTTTTCTAAAACCGGGTAATATTTCCCCGGAATATTAAAGAGAGAAACTATGAAAATCCTTGCTTTTAATGGAAGTCCCCGAATGACAAACGGAGTAACCGATCGTGTTCTTCAGAAATTTATGGACGGTGCCAAAGAGGCAGGAGCTGAAACAGAAATTATATATCCCGCTAAAGAAAATATAAAATTTTGTGCTGGATGTTTCAGCTGCTGGATTATTCATCCAGGGAAATGTATCCACAAGGATGATATGCCAATAATTATTAAAAAATTTAAGGAAGCAGATACCATAGTTTTTGCCTCACCTGTTTATGTTGACGGTATTACAGCCCAGCTGAAAAAGTTAATTGATCGTCTTATAACCGCTTCATCACCATTTATAGAAGAACGTGACGGGCATCAACGACATCCTAACAGTGATGACAATAATGCTACAAAAATTGCTTTTATTTCAACCAGCGGCTTTGGAGAAAAAGATAATTTTGACCCTCTAATCCATCATATTCAAGCTATGGCTAGCAATATGGAATCAGAATTTGTAGGATCACTTCTCAGGCCTATGGCCCCTGGCATGGAAGACTATTACAATCCGGACCCGGAAATAGTAGAATTAATATTAAATTCTTTCAGGCAGGCAGGACATGAGCTTGTAACAAAAGGAAAGATATCCGAAGATATTCAGGAGGCATGTTCTACTCCGCTTTTTACTATGGAAGAGTTTCAAAGAAGAGCAAACGATATGTTTGAACGGTTCATTAAAAAAGCAGATACGAAAAAAGAATAATAGTATACAGATAGTTGTCTTTTCCCTCATGCGATGGAAGTTAATATACAGTTGATGTTAACCAGTTTAATAATTAATAATTGATGAACTCGTAAAAAGTCAACTCGGGATGGCAAAGTAAAAAGTTCAAAATCAAGGCGCCGCAAATCCTGAGGAATGAGGCATACTTATCGTACGCCGCAGTGACGAGGGATGCAGCGCAACGCAGATATTGGACTTTTTACGAAGCCATCAATAATTGATGGGTTTACAAAAGCCATAACTTGTTGCAAAACAACCTACCCTGACGGGGCATAAGTACATTACTCCGTGCTTATAGTAAAAAAAGTTATGTGCCGGCAGTCCATATATAGCTGGAGTTACAACACCAAAATATAATTAATTCTCTTACCTCATATCAGGAATTAAAATAAAATATCATCAATTTACCTGTTAATTTTTCATGTGTTAAAATTTGTTGTGATATCCTCAGGATCATGTTATTTTATAGGAAACAATAAGACTTGTCAGTATCTAAGTCTCAGGTGTAATTCCTCTTGAATTGATTTAGGATTATAATCTATTGATATCTTCCTAAACAAACCTTAAACCACGATTTTTGTTTCAGTGCCGAGCTTAACAGCTGTTATTGAATAGAGGGTTTTATAAACCCTGACAACTACAAACAAATATATTTCATCAAATTTTAACACCGGAAAACACTGTCATTGAATTGTTGATAATTTGATTCGTCTCATATTTTCAAAATTCAAGCTCGAAACTACTGATTAATAGTCGCAAAATAAATTAGGTAAAAAAAACTTATGAAAAAAATACTTAAATACCCGGAACAAAGCCTCCGGAGAATCTATGTTCTATACCCGGAGGCATTAAATGTTTCTCCTTTTACAGCATAGAAGTTTATTTGAATGCTTTCACATCAATGATGCCGTGGAGTAAATTATTCTTGAATTTATGAATAATTCAAAAAAAGGAGGGTAATATGGAAAAACATGCTTTACATTATGAGACTTTTATAAAGGTTTCAAGGGCTATCTCTGAGAGCAAGGACCCTGAAGAAGTTGTCCTTATGACAGCTGAAAGTATCAAAACAGCAATGAATGTGAAAGGATGTTCCATCTTTCTTATTAATAAAAAAACAAATGAACTTGAGCTGGCAGCGTCTCATGGGTTGAGCGGTGAATATATTCAGAAAGGTCCTATAAATTATATGCATTCCATACGGGAATCAATGGAAGAGGGACCTGTGGCAATCTTTAATGTTCATGACGATCCTAGAATCCAATATCCTGAAGAGGCTAAAAAAGAAGGAATTTCTTCAATTCTGGGTGTACCTATCATTATCCGCGGGAAAGTTACCGGTGCACTTCGGGTTTATACTGAGGAGCCTTGGGATTTTACACTAAGGGATGTGGATCTTATTCAGGCAGTTGCTCAAATCTGCGGAATGGCAATAGATGTCTGCCGTCTGCACAGGGGGTATATGACAAGCATCGAGGTCCTGAAGAATATGCGTGATCCCAAGGAATTCAAATCCAACAAGTGGACACCTTATGAAGGAGTGCCGAAAAGTGTTTCGCCTTCTATATGTGATTATTAACTCGAAAAAGTTAAATTATACTGGTTCATATTTGTTATGGTCCAGTATAATTTAACTAAAAGTTTAGCATTGATTAAATATGATGAGCTCGTAAAAAGTATAACCGATGGCTAAGTAAAAATCTTCATATACGAGGCATAGCGGTTGGATAGATGTGAAGGCATACATGTAGTATGTCGAGTGTCTGGCTAAACGCTATAACGCAGTAGATGGAGACTTTTTACGACGTCATCAAATATGATATTTTCTAATTACCTATAACAGCAATTGCCTCGATTTCTATAAGGATACCTTCAGCCGCAAGAGATGTAACACCCACCCAGGTACTTGCCGAAGGTGGATTGTCACCAAAAAAGTCAGAAAGCGGGCCTGACAATATTTCGCCATGCTCGGGTTTAAGATTTACGATGTTTGCACGCATCATAGTTACATCAGAATGTGACGCTCCCGCTGCCTTCAATGCATAACTAACATTTCTCAAAGCTTGCTCTGCCTGTAATTTAAGGTCAGATTCACCGACAAGTTCAAATTTACTATTATAAGCAACCTGACCCGATATAAAAACAAGTTTCCCGGGTTGAGACGTGACAACCTGTGAAAAACCAAACGACTGGCCATCAAATAATTCTTTTGGCTGAATATACTCTTTTCCTGACATTACATACCTCCCTTTCTTACGCTATTTTAAATTCACGATATTGAACTACTTTCTTACTCTTTCAGATATAAAATCCAATAAAAAATCGTAATCTTTTGATTTTTGTAATAACTAAATATGATACAAAATGTTCACCTGCAATTCATTTTGATTTAACCCATCAAACTGTTAAGGTCAAATAACGTTCCTTTATCTTTTACCGTTATCCCGTCAAGATGATCCATTTCATGCTGAACAACCCATTCATTATAATAGTATGATGATAATACCGGTTCTTCACCTCCATCAAAATCTTTTGACCCATACTCCAGTTCAAGATACTTCTTTTCTAAAGTATATCCTGAGATAGATACATATGGTTTTCTTTTGACCATATAGTTGTTTTCGGGAACTGAACCACAAGCTTCAATGCTGTTGAAATATTTCCCTTCCAGCTTGAGAACTTTCGGGTTTACTATTGTAGAATATCTTCCTTCACTTATCGGGATATGTATCACCCTGATCGGGTTCTGAGTCAAATTCCAGAACATGTTGTTAGAACTAACACCTGCAAATGAATATAATTTTTTGAAATGTTTCATTATTATATCAAGTTCCCTGGCTAAAAAGAGTTCATTATCTAAATCAATTTCTCTTGCCCTGGTTATCACCCAATCAATATTGTTAACAATAGTAGCAATCGTGACATTGTGTTTTTTTATCATTTGACTAATACCCATAATCTTGTATTTTATTATTAAGTACTTAAATAAGCAAAGAGTTTTTCCCACTAAGTAGAAATGGATACTATAAAATTATTACTTGAATAAAAACCGATAGAAGAGTATGTTTCCCTTTAGCACTTCCTAAGTACAATAAACCTGATATTATACTAATTATGATAAACCAAGCCACATCACATCTGGATTTAAGGTTAAATAGCAGATGCCGCCTTAGAAATAGGAATACATTAGGTATCTGAAGTATTTAACGCTTCAGGAAGTTTTGCCAGCTTAAAACAGGTAAAGATTTAAAATGTCGCAAGAATTACTAAACAAGGAGCTTACATGAAAGAATTAATTTTTCAAAATCCGTTCATGGGAGCAGTAGAGAGATATCCCGATAACACAATAGTGAAGTACGGTGATTATTCGGCAACATACACACAGCATCTTGAAAGGATTTACAGGCTTACAGGTATGCTTCGTAACGAACTTGGTGTCGGAAAATCCGACCGTTTCGGAATTCTTTCCAACAACAATCATCAATACCTCGAATTGTGGCATGCAGGCCTTTTTGGAGCTGCAGTTATAAACCCGCTCAATATAAGACTTAATGCAAGCGAAATAAAATATATTTTAAACGATTCAGGAGCAAAGGTAATCTTTGTTGACTCAACATTTGCACCTGTTATCGACTCCATAAGATCTGAATTAAATCATATCCGCCATGTTGTACTCATTGATAATGATAATGAAAATAAAGATGTGCCCCATGATCTGAGTTATGAACAACTGATTGAGAGAACAACGCCTGTTATGCCGGAAGAACCTGAGGAGGAGGATCCCTGCCTTCTCATGTACACTGGCGGCACAACAGGATTACCAAAGGGAGTTCTTGTTGATCATAGGGCTATCACTCTTGGTATTTTCCACTTTTCTATCGAATACGAATTTCTAAACATGCATAAATCAGACAATCCATGTCACTTCCTGCTTTTCATGCCGATGTTCCATGTAGGAGCCCTGGTTGGAATGCTTGCCCCGTCTATTTCCGGTGGGAAGGTTATAATTATTCAGGGTTTTGATGATAAGACAGTAATTGAAACAATTGAAAAAGAACGTGTGACAGTTACAGGCCTGGTTCCTACAATGCTGTCCTTGATTATCAACCACCCTGAATTCCATCCGGACAGGCTCTCATCTCTTGAAACTATTGGATACGGTGCAGCACCAATGCCCGAAGGCTTACTAAAACGCTGCACGGAAATATTGCCACACTTAAAATTATATCAGGGCTATGGTTTAACAGAATCCGGTGGCGCTGTAAGTTACCTCTCTCCTGAAGATCATCGCAAAGGAGGCAAGCGCCTTCGTTCTGTTGGACGACCGATGTTTGGTATCCGTTTCAGTATCAAGGACTTTGACGGGAATGCGCTTCCATCAGGCGAAATTGGCGAGGTATGCATAAAATCTGGCACGGTGATGCAATGCTACTGGAAACAACCTGAGGCAACCGTTGAAGTGATAAAAGACGGCTGGTATCATACCGGCGACATGGGTTACCTTGATGAGAATGGATACCTGTATCTTGTTGATCGTGCAAAAGATATGATAATTTCAGGGGGCGAGAATGTTTACAGCATAGAAATTGAGAGTGTTGTTTCAATGCATCCTGCAGTAGCCGAAGTTGCTGTGATCGGTATCCCTCACGAAGTCTGGGGTGAAGCCATCCACGCAATTGTGATAGCAAGAGCAAATATGTCTGTCACAGCTGAAGAAATAAAAGAACATGCACGTAAAACCCTGTCTGGCTATAAAGTGCCAAAAACAGTAGAAATACGGAAAGAACCTTTCCCGCTCTCCGCAGCAGGAAAAATCCTCAAGCGTGAATTAAGGAAAAAATACTGGGAAGAAAGTGATGAATGATTTGGATTTCATGCATCTGAATCAAACACAATTTTTATAGACGGTAAGTTAAAAATAATTACATAAATATGAAAAAGAGGCCCGAAAAGAAGCCCATAGTTTAGGAGGTTTATTACAATGGATTATAAGACAATAAAATATGAGACTGAAGGAATGATCGGCATACTTACCTACAACAGGCCGGGAACAGTAAATGCCTTAAACACCCAAATGGTAAATGAACTGATCGATTTTTGGCGGGAAAGAAATGAGGATCACGCAGTACGGGTGATCATAACCAGAGGAGCCGGCGAAAAAGGTTTCAGCTCCGGTGTGGATTTAAAAGAGGTCGTTGAAAAGTCCCAAAAGGAAGGAGGGACACCCCCTGACAGAGTCTATTACGATCAGACAAAATTTGCCTTACTTTATCGTTTAATGCGCGCATGCCCCCAGCCGATAATTGCAGCAGTCCATGGTCCTGCAATGGGCGCCGGACTTTCTTTTGCTCTTGCTTCAGACATACGCCTTGCAAGCGAAGATGCAATGTTTTGTGCACAATATATTAATATAGGCCTTGGTGGCGCAGACCTTGGTTCCAGTTATTTTTTATGGCGCATTGTCGGCTGGGGGAAAGCGGCGGAAATGTGTCTCACAGGAAAAAGATTTTATGCCGAAGAAGCCTTACGCATCGGACTTGTGAATTATGTATATCCAAAAGAAAAACTCATGCATGAGGCTATGGAAATTGCAACGACTATGGCATCGAAAAGCAAGATGGCATTGCATCTTACAAAAGAAGCATTGAACTCTTCACTTAACGGGATCAGCCTTGAAGATGCAATGCGAATTGAAGATCGTAACCAGGCACTAATGGCCATGATGGGTGAGGTTGATACGGAAATAAAACGATAATACAGCCAGAGTTGAAAATATTGAATAGTTTAATAATATAAACAATCTTGGGGAATAATTATGAGAGGATACAAGGGATATACTGGAAAAGTTTTACGTGTCGACTTGTCAACCGGCAGCTTTGTTGAACTCGAAACAGATTTATATTCCAATCGTTTCATAGGCGGTCGGGGAATAGCAGCTAAGGTGCATTTTGATGAAGTGTCAATAGATACTGATGCTTTTGATCCTGAAAATCGCTTGTGCATTATGACCGGCCCTTTGTGCGGAGTCCCCGGAATTGCAGCTTCCCGATGGCAGGTTTCAGGAAAATCACCTCTTCATAATACTTTCTCCTATTGTAATCTGGGCGGTTCCTGGGGTGCACACCTTAAATTCACCGGTTACGACGGTCTCATCATTCAGGGAAAATCGGATGAACTTGTTTATCTGATTATCGATAATGGAAAAGTAGAACTCAAGAATGCTGCTTTTCTTAAAGGTTCTGGTGCTATAAAAACCCGAATGAAACTCAAGCAGGAATACGGTAAATCTTTACGAGTTGCTGCGATAGGTGCAGCCGGGGAAAACATGGTTCATTTTGCCACCCTGACGGCAGACTCAGATTCAAGTGGTTCATCAGGTATGGGTGCTGTTTTTGGTTCAAAAAACTTGAAAGCCATCGCTGTAAGGGGGTCAGATAAAATAGAGGTTGCAGACCCGGACCGACTTTCACAGTTGCGAAAAACCATTCGAAAAATTAAGGTCGGAGCATTTAGCTGGCCGACAATTTTACCCCGGCAGCAAATCAAAAAACAGCTTTGCTTCGGCTGTATCAACGGCTGTGGACGACAGACCTTTTCTACAGAGAAAGGTGAATCAGGAAAATACATGTGTCAGTCTGCTGCATTCTATGAAACCCGGGCTCAACGCTATCACGGTAAAATTACCGATGTGTCATATTATGCTGCAAAGCTATGTGACGATTTAGGCATAGATACTAAAGCTATTGAAACTATGAACATGTGGCTTAGCCGATGCTATAAAGAAAATATTCTTACAGACGAAAACACCGGCATCCCTTTATCCAAAATAGGTAGCCTCGAATTTATTGAAACCCTGCTTCACAAAATTGCATTAAGGGAAGGAATCGGTGACACCCTTGCCCAGGGCGTATTCAAAGCTGCAGAAATTATAGGCCAGGATTCCGCCAGTCTTATAAAAGATTACATGATCGCCACAGGAGAAAACGAAGTATACGGTCCAAGGCTCTATATAACAACCGGCATTCTTTATGCCATGGAGCCACGTCAGCCAATTCAGCAGCTTCACGAAATCAGTGTACCGTTAATGTTTTGGGCTTCGAGAGAATCGGGTTATATGGAAAATTTTATGACTACAAAAGTAATAAGAAGCATTGGTGAGCGGTTCTGGGGTTCGGAGATAGCGGCTGACTTTTCCACATATGAAGGTAAGGCTCTGGCAGCATCGATGATACAGGATAGACAATATGCCAAAGAGGCTTTAATCTTTTGTGATTTTTCATGGCCCATCATCTTCAGCCCTGTAACACAGGGTAATGTGGGAGATCCTACATTTGAGTCCAGGATTTTTGAAACCGTAACCGGGCGGGAAATGGATGAAACCGGCCTGTATCATATTGGAAAACGTCTTTTTAACTTGCAGAGATCAATTTTAGTCCGTGAAGGCTACGGAGGACGTAAATATGATGGGTTGCCTGAATTTTGTTTTACTACACCCCTTAAAGGCGACTTCGGCAATCCCGAATGTCTGGTTCCCGGTGAGGATGGAGAAACTATTTCCCGTAAAGGTATGATAGTCGAACGTCATGAATTTGAAAAAATGAGAGATGAGTTTTATGAAATTCGTGACTGGGATGTAACTACCGGTTTGCAAACCGGCACACAGCTTGAGGCTCTGGATTTATCCGATGTAGCCGATTTAATGGATAAAGATGGTCTGTTGTCAGTTTAACTTAGTAACCTTTTTGTTTCATGTAAATGCCGAACCTTCTATGTTTCTTTTTTTGCTTTCCCCCACAGCTGATCGAGTTTTTCTCTTGATGTGGTATCAACAGTTTTCCGATTCACAGCAACACATTTTTCAAGATGCCTGTATCTTTTTTCAAATTTCGCTGTTGAATCTTTTAGGGCTGTTTCAGGATGTAAACCGGCAAAACGGGCTACATTTACTAGGGTAAAAAAGACATCTCCCAGTTCCATGGAAATAGATTCCTTGTCACCTTTACCAAGTTCCGATTTGAGCTCCCCCCACTCTTCATCCACCTTTTTTATTACACCATGAATATCATCCCAATCGAACCCTGCCCTGCCTACTTGAGAAGAAACTCTGTAAGCACGCATCAAAGCCGGAAGACCGGAAGGCACCGAATCAAGAATTGACTCTTTTACAGCATGACTTTTTTCTTTCATCTTGATCTCATGCCATCTTTTTTTTATATCGTCCACATTATCGGAATCAACCTCCCCAAATACATGCGGATGTCTTCTAATCATCTTTTCATGAATGCCCGATACAGCATCATTTATGCTAAAATGTCCTTTTTCATTATAAATTGAAACAAGAAACATGATTTGAAAAAGCACATCCCCAAGTTCTTCACAAACCTCGTCAGGTGTTCCTGACTCGATAGCTTCTACAAGTTCGAACATTTCCTCAATAAGGTATAAGGACATGGTTTTAGGGGTTTGCTTCCTGTCCCATGGGCATCCGTCTTTACCCCTCAATGTTTCTATTATACCTGTTAAGGATTCTATTTTTTTTGAATTACCTTGTTCAGGTTTTCTTTGATCTTGTCGCTTTTTTCCCAAACCTTTTTTAATTCCTTAATTTTTAAATCAAATTGTTTTTTCATATCATCCGGCACAACAGCAATCATCTGCTCAGATATACTTATAGCATATGGGGAAAGCTTGGAATTTTTTATAACAGGTGATCCTTTACTAAGAAATGTTGTAAGCGGAATAAGAAGAACCGATATTATCATAACCGCTTTAATAACACCAAAACCAACTCCGAGCGTTTTATCAACCCAACCAAGGAATACAATTTTCAACAAATACCTGATCAGCACGCCAAGAAGGCTGATAATAATAAAAACACCACCAAAAACCGCAACGAAACTGAGGATATTCAGATATGCTGAATCTGAAATCCATCTTTCAAGATAATTAGCAGCTTCAATATAATATGTATATGCTGCATAAAATCCCCCAAGCACGCCGACAATTGAAGACAATTCCTTAATAAATCCCCTGAAAAACCCTCTTATCAGGCAATAAGCAAGAATAACCACAATTACCATATCAATAGGATTCATAATACTCCTGCTCCTGTAAAATAATTGAATATATTATAAAAAACTAATTTCTTATTATTCCATTCAAAATATTTCAACAAACTAACAAAGCGGTTTTTTTGAGTCAAGTTAATATACAACAAATAATATTAGCCGGTTTGCAAATGTATGTTAACTTCGATAAAATTAAACAATAACAATCATATATATTCTCATTCATGACTTTCAAAAAGTCGGTACAAACTAATCACTCCTTATTTCTACATCATAATTTGCAAATATTTTTCATTCTATGATATATGTTGGGGTATGTATTGGGATATTTGTTGGAAAAAAATAAACCGATTTTCTTTAAAATTTAACATACAGGGAAGAAGTTTTACTCTGTGATTTTTTTATTTTGAATAATATATGAAACGAAATACTTTATGAAAAAACAAAACAATAATAATCAGAACCAGTTAATATTCTCGAACAACGATCTTGCAAAACAACTTTTCGGTGAACATAATAAAAACCTGAAGCGAATAGGTAATAGACTTGATGTTTCAATAAATGCAAGAGGTAGTAAGGTAGATATCCGTGGTGATAAAATCGCAACGAATCTTGCAAAAAATATTCTTAATCAACTTTATGAATTATTGGAAGAAAAATACCCGGTTTATCCCAAAGATGTTGACTACGCACTAAGCGTATTGAGCAGTAATGACAGGATCAAACTGAAAGATATCTTCCTTGATACTGTTTATATTACATCAAAAAAAAGATCTATTACACCTAAAAATCCTGCTCAGAAAGAATATATAGACGCCATAAGAAACCATGACATTGTATTCGGCATTGGACCGGCAGGAACCGGCAAGACATACCTTGCCATGGCTATGGCTATTTCAGCACTTACAAAAGGAGTAGTTGACAGAATTATTCTCACCCGCCCGGCTGTTGAAGCAGGTGAGGCTTTAGGTTTTCTACCAGGTGACCTTGCAGAAAAGATTGATCCGTATCTAAGACCTCTCTATGATGCATTACATGATATGATGCAATTTGAAAAAGCTTCCGGCCTTATACAGCAGGGAGTAATTGAAGTTGCTCCTCTTGCATTTATGCGAGGCAGGACCCTTAATGATTCTTTTGTAATTCTTGATGAAGCACAAAATACAACATCCGAACAGATGAAAATGTTTTTAACACGAATAGGATTCAGTTCAAAAGCTGTCATTACCGGTGATATTACCCAAATAGACCTTCCTTCAGGAAGACCATCAGGTCTTATCGAGGCAAAGAATATTCTTCAGGATATAGAAGGGATTAATTTTTCGTTTTTTTCAAAAAAGGATGTTGTACGCCATCATCTTGTTCAGGAAATCATAAGAGCTTATGAAGAAATAGAACAAAATAATCATTGATTTTTGGTTCAACTTATCTTTATATTACGCTGTTTTTTTCAACCAACGCACAACTCACTGCAAATTGGCTTATTTTACAGGTATTTACACGTATACCACGGTTTGTAAAATTCATTTTTACAACAGCCGGTTTTGGCTTGCTAAATATTTAATGGATTGATAAATGTATGCGCTAGGTTTTCATGTGCATGGTATAAATGAAAAACGTTTTTATTTTAAAAGCAGTTAAAGATAGAAATATATTATCAAAACTATGAGTACCGATAAGAATAAAGAGTCAGCCTTTAATATATCCTTTTCTAAAGATATTTTTCTTTGGGGGATTCTTATAGCTGCTACAATCATATCCACTATAATACTTCACCCGGACCTTATAGTATCAAAACGTTCTTATGAGTTAGGCGATGTAGCCGAACATGACGTAAAAGCACCAAAGAATTTCTTCATTGAAGACAGGGAAGCAACCGAGAGCAACCGCAGAAAATCTATAGAAAATGTTCTTACTGTATATGACCATGACAAAACACTTTCATCGAGCATCACCAATAATATAAACGAAGCGTTTGCCGAACTTCAGAAAATAATAGAAACTGAAAAAGATATTGAGGATGAATTTACTGCAGAAGCAATTGAAAAGTCTCAAACAAATGAAACTAATCCCATCAAGATAAAAAAAACTTCAGTACAAAAAAAGAAGATTTTTGAAGAAAAAATAGGCACTATATTAAGTTCCGGCGCTTACAACATTCTTGACAATGAAAATTTTTCTCAGGAAATTGCAAATATTATTAACAAAATATTAGTTGATATTCTTAAAAACGGTGTTGTAGGAAACAAGGAAATTCTTCTCAGAGAACAAGATAAGGGAATAATACTTAGAACCGTTGGAGAAAAAACGGAAACTTTTGTTAACTCACTAAAAAAATTTTACGGGCCTGATCAGGCAAAAACCATGGTCAGAATTATCGGCCAACCTCTCCTCAAAGATAAAAACTATACATTGCGGAACCTTATAGTTGATTTTTCACAACAACTTATATCACCTAATATAACTTTGAACAGGAGCGAAACCGAAAAAAGAAAGGAAACCGCATCAAAAAAAATCAAACCTGTCATGTACCAGATTAAGACTGGTGAAATGATTTTACGCGAAGGAGAAAGAGTCAATACAAATATACAACTCCTGAAACTCAA
>Ga0209249_1002311_pt1 | contig 15803 bp, 10 predicted proteins | sample SaaInlV_200m_DNA_4_FD_184653 | JGI IMG/M metagenome (GOLD analysis project Ga0209249, IMG submission 184653) | Marine microbial communities from expanding oxygen minimum zones in the Saanich Inlet - SI037_S3LV_200m_DNA (SPAdes) (version 2) | ecosystem: Environmental > Aquatic > Marine >...
CACACCGCTCACCGCATCCAGCTCGAGGGTGAATCCCAACGAAAACTCAGGGCAAAACGGAGTATGCCGAACACTTAGAGTACAATTCCTTCGCCAGTCTTCTCTCCTCCGCTGACTGTGCGACATCGACCGTTTAAGGTGTGCGTTTTCACCGTTTTACGCATCTGTTCAGGTTTATTGGTAAAAAAAGCCGCCCCATGAGTACCAATACTTCATGCACACAATTTTAGAACTTATTCAATTTTACCTGAAATCTAACTGAGCACAACAAATTGTTATGCTCAGTCGATTTTTGAGCAGAATAATTGGTCTTAAGGCGAATGTTGGACAGGATGAGCAATAGACTGTCATTTCCCTCATCCTAACCTTCTACCCTTTTAGGGCACACGTCCCAAAGGGAGAAGGGATTAAGTCCCCTCTCCCTTTAGGAGAGGGCAGAGGGTGAGGGTAGCCCCAAAGTCTGCCAAAGGTATCTTTTTCCTAACATTAGTTATGATTTCATAGGGTCGTTCCTAAGCAGCAAAAATGAAAAGAAGGGGGACTTTTGGGGTTATGATGTTAACGAAAGACTAAGACCGCCTACCTGCCTCTCTGTTATAATCGCCCATCGAGAGGAAGCTTATGTTAAAGAAATTTGTGAACATTTTCGGGGGCGACCCCAACCAAAAACGAATCGATGAACTGGCTGAAATGGCTGCGGAGATCAACGCCTTTGAGCCAGCTTTTGAAAAACTGAGCGACGCAGAATTGCGCGCCAAAACGGATGAATTCCGCGCGAAATTGAGTGATGCGCTCGAAGGCATCGAAATCGATAGCGATGAGTATCTTGCCGTTGAGCAGGATGTGCTTAACGAGATACTCTTTGAAGCCTTCGCCACCGTGCGCGAGGCATCGAAGCGCACCCTCGGGATGCGGCATTACGATGTCCAGTTGATCGGCGGGGTAACGATCCATCGCGGCGAGGTCGCAGAGATGAAAACAGGCGAGGGCAAGACCCTCGTCGGGACGTTACCGGTTTATCTGAATGCGCTCACCGGGCGCGGTGTGCATCTCATTACCGTCAACGATTATCTCGCCCGTCGTGATCCGCGCTGGATGGGTCCCGTTTACGATTTTCTCGGTCTCAGCGTTGGCATTTTACAATCTGCATCCACAACCGAGAATGGCAAAAAAGCCTATCTATACGATCAATCCAAAGAGTCATCGCAGGAAGATCAACATAAACTAAAACTTATTGACCGCAAGGAAGCCTATGCCGCAGATATTACCTACGGTACGAACTCTGAGTTTGGCTTCGATTACCTGCGTGACAATATGGCGATGAGCTTCGAGCGACGCGTGCAGCGCAATCATTATTTCGCTATCATCGACGAAGTGGATAATGTCCTCGTTGATGAAGCGCGCACACCGCTGATCATTTCGGGACCCTCGCAAGGCGATATGGGCGACTATACGCGTATGGCGCAGGTTGCCCGTCAGTTGCGCGGCGAAGATTATGAAGTCAACGAGCGTGACCGCAGCATCGCCCTGACGGAGATCGGCATCGCACATGTGGAAGAGCTGCTCGGCGAACCCCTCAGCGACCCCGACCGCCCCGAAGACGTGACCCCCGAACAAGCCCGCCTGATCGGTTATCTCGAACAGGCCTTGCGTGCTGAATATCTCTTCAAGCGCAATAAAGAATATCTTGTACAGGGCGGCAAAGTCGTTATCGTTGATGAGCATACCGGCCGTCTCATGGCAGGACGCCGCTGGTCAGATGGTCTCCATCAAGCCGTCGAAGCCAAAGAAGGCGTGCGCATTGAGCCGGAGAATGTCACTTACGCCACCGTTACTTTGCAGAATTATTTCCGCATGTACAACAAGCTGGCAGGCATGACCGGAACCGCGTTAACCGAAGCTGAAGAATTCGATAAGATCTACAGCCTCGAAGTCTTACCTATCCCCACTAATCTTGAATATCAGGCAGCCAACGAATCCTACGCCATTGAAGCGCGCACCGCTAAAGAAGCAAGTACGGGCTACGAATATACCTATTACGTGCCCCTCGGCGCGCCCGAAGATGTTGAACCGGAACTCTGGAAACGTAAAGATTACCCCGATTCGATCTATAGAACAGTAGAAGCCAAATTAAGGGCGATTGCCAAAGAAGCCGCGCATTTCTATGTGATCGGACGCCCGCAATTGCTCGGAACCACCTCGGTCGAATTATCGGATCGCCTCTCGGGACGCTTGCGAGCTGAACCCGTACGTCGTCTCCTGCAAACATTGCTCATCCGCTACCGCTGGATGGAAGCGAATGACCGCGAAGAAGATGGACGCGCCATCCCCGAACTACAACCGCTATACACGCCCCTCGAGCAGATCTCGCCAACCATGCTGCGCGAATTTGCAAAGCCTCTTGGCATCTCGATCAATCCCACCGACCCCGACAATCTGACCACTTTGCTCGATATTCTCAACCTCGACGAATCGCATCTCGATCGGCTGCAAAAGCTCATCAAGGGTGGTGTTCCGCATCATGTTTTGAATGCGCGCAAGCATACCGAAGAGAGTCAGATCATCGCCGGGGCTGGCGCTTTTGGCGCAGTTACCATCGCCACCAACATGGCGGGACGTGGTGTCGATATCAAGCTCGGCGGCGACATTGCCGAAGAGATCCTCGTCACCGTCAATCGTGTTTTGGGCAAAAATAATATTGAGAACCATTTTAATCTCACGCTTGAAGAGCAGCGTCAGATTTTGCTTGAGCGTGACGATATTGATTACGGCATCTACGATACTGAGATCAAATACTTCCTGAACTATTTTGAAGAAATGGAACACGTCAAAGCTGTGGGCGGATTACACGTCATCGGTTCAGAGCGTCATGATGCGCGCCGCATCGACAACCAGTTGCGTGGACGTGCCGGACGCCAAGGCGACCCCGGTTCATCCCGTTTCTTCCTCTCTCTCGAAGATGATCTAATGCGTCTCTTTGGCGGTGATCAGGTTGGCAGTTTGATGGAACGCCTGAAAGTGGATGACAACCTCCCGCTCGAAAATCGTATCGTTGCCAATATTATCGAGCAATCGCAGCATCGTGTTGAAGGTGCCAACTTCGACGTCCGCGAACATTTGCTGGATTATGACAACGTGCTGAACTCACAGCGTGAGCGCATCTATGCCCAACGTGACCGCGTTTTCACCAAAGAAGATCTGGGCGAAGACGTGCGTGATATGCTCCGCGTAGAAGTTGAAAACCGCGTAGAAGTTGCACTCGCAGATGAAGAAGAAGGTCCTTGGCGTTTATTGGCATGGGCAGAGGGTGTGCAGCCTTCTTTCACAAATCGCAACGACGAGCTTTTTCCATCGTTCAGTTTGAGATTATTGCTTAATGAACTCAGTGATGAAGAAGACCCCAAAACTGCTATTCTGGATCTACTGCGCGACGCCATTCGTGCCGAGCAGGGGCATCTCTTCAAAGCTATTGAAAACCTTATTTATCGCACCGGTGATAATTTCGACAATCAACTTCAAGAACGTATTGATACGCTCGATACCTTCATTCAAACGCGCGATGATAACGAAGAACTCCAACGCCCGCAGGAAGTCCTGAATGAGCTTAACAGCCTGCTCCGCTTATCGCTGAAGCTGACCAATAACGAACTGCGCATTCTCGGCGATGATCCCTACGAGATCGAAGACGAATTGCGCGAGAAGATCGAAGAGCAACTCAAAAAGACCAATCTCGGCCGCATGATCGGCTCTATAGAATATCGTTTGCAGCAATCGCTCGAACTCAATTTGGGCAACCTGCTGGCTATGGAATGGGTCGACGCTGAAAAAGAAATTGTTGATGCCGCAGACCAAGCCCTCGAAACAAGGCTTGAACTTCTCGCCGGAGAAAACGGCCAGCTTCTGCGGGACCTCGAATCCGCCCTTAAACGGGAGCCTGTAGAGGTCTGGGACGATACGGCAAAAGCCCGCCTTTTGCTCGGTCTTGCGCAGGGCGTCCGCACCGGCTTTGACCGTCGCACCCACAAACAAGTCAAACAGGTTTATGTTCGCTTCCAATATGCTTATCTCGCCGCGCAAAGTCTTGAGAATCGCGAAGCGGAGGATTTGATCGCAGAAGTGATGGATCATTTTTATGCTGCGCAAGAAGCCTTACAGGATGCTTGGGGCGAAACAAAATGGCGCGAAAAAGCAACCACTGCCGCCACACTCGCGGAGTTTGGGTCTGCTGCCGCTATCTTGGGCGATAATTTTGCTGAGACAGCTCCCGCCAACCTGCCCGACGAGCAGCGCGAAACCCTGATCGGGGAACTCGGCCGCCTGCGGATGACTGAAATTCAGCGTGAATTATTATTGCGCGCAATTACCGATCAATGGGTTGAATACCTGACAAAGGTAGAAGCCTTGCGTGTCTCGATCGGCTTGGAGGCATATGCACAACGCGACCCGCTGGTACAATATAGGCGTCAGGCTTCCGAGATGTTCCAGCTTTTGATGGGCGATATCCGCTCACAGGTTGTTAGCCGTGTCTTTGCCTATCAGCCCCGCCGCTGGAATGCCAATCCCTTAGGCGCAGAAACTGCCTCCGTGCAGACTAGTGCAGCGCCTTCAGGGAAGCCTAAAAAGACAAAGAAGAAACGCAAACGGCATAAAAAGTAAACGATGCTTTTTTGCCAAAGAAAGTGTAGTATCCTATAAATGATGCGCGCCGAAGCTAAAACTTCCTCTCTTAATATTTTCCTCGTCCTGCCAAAAGCGGAATTACACCGCCATTTGGAAGGATCCTTGCGTATTGAGACAATGCTCGATATTGCACGCATACACGGGTTAACCGTGCCTGCCAGTATCCTGCGCCTGAGTGATCTAGTGCAAGTTGGCGATGAAGAACCCTATACCTTCTCCAATTTCCTTGAAAAATTCAAAACCCTGCGTCTTTTCTATCGCTCCCCCGAAGTGATCACGCGCGTTACGCGAGAAGCAATAGAAGATGCCGCCCGCGATAATGTCCGTTATATGGAATTGCGCTTTACGCCCGTTGCATTGAGTCGTGCAGAACGTTTTCCACTCCACGATGTAATGGATTGGGTCTGCGATAGCGCGAACGAGACCGCAAAACAATTTGGCATCGACGTGAAGCTGATCGCCAGTGTTAACCGCCATGAGAGTCCTGAGTTAGCAGAACAGGTGGCTTGGTTGGCGGCTGATTATCAGGATAAGGGCATCGTTGCGCTGGATATCGCTGGTAACGAAGTTGAATTCCCTGCAGAGCCTTTTGCACCGATCTTCCGCGAAGCAAAGGAATCGGGCTTGAAGATCACTGTCCACGCCGGGGAATGGGCTGGCGCGGATAATGTACGTGAAGCCATTGAAGTCCTCGGCGCCGACCGGATCGGCCATGGTGTACGCGTTCTGGAAGACCCAGATGTGGTTGCTATGGTAAAAGAACGTGGAACGGTCTTTGAAGTTTGCGTGACCAGCAATTATCAATCGGGCGTGACCCCCTCGTTGGAAGCACATCCACTGCGCCCGATGGTTGAAGCCGGGCTAACGACAACGATCAACACCGATGATCCCAGCATTTCACGGATTTCCTTGAGCAGTGAATTCCAGATGATCCACGATCAACTTGGTTTTTCGATCTCAAAACTAAAAGAACAGACCATGAATGCCGCGCAGGCAGCTTTTCTTTCAGATGAAGAGCGTAAGAGACTTGTCAAAGAGTTCAAAAAGGGGTTAGAATAGGGGCTACCCATCTCCTAAGATGAGATGTAGCAAACCGGTTAGGATAGCAAAGGCGCACCTTTGTGTCCTCCCCATCGCTATGGCTTATGCCAAAAAGATGGAGAGAGCGCAGAGGTTTTTTTGTGTCAATTGTGAGAACTGCATTGCACTTGAAGCGAAGCGAAAAGTGCGTTGCAGTTCGGTTTGGCAAAGCTTTTTGCAAGACCCGCTGTGCAACGCATCAAAAACAGATGCAATGCACAGCTACCACTTTTACCTTCCACCTTCTTGCCATACTCCACCCGTAAGAAGACGAATGATGAACACCAGTAAGACAGCTAAAGGAGTTTTAACATGCCCCAAGATAATTTCAATGCCCGTGATGTACTCAAAACCGAAGGCGGTGAGTACACTTTTTACAGGCTGGATGCGCTTGAAAAAGCCGGTTTAGTAGACCTGAAGAAACTACCCTTCTCTATCCGCGTTTTGCTCGAATCTGCCCTTCGCCAAGTCGATGGCAAAGGAATCAGCGATGATGACGTGAAACGAATCGCAGCGTGGACGCCAAATGGCGAACGCCCTGGCATCCCCTTTAAGCCCTCCCGCGTTGTAATGCAGGATTTCACCGGCGTGCCCGCCGTTGTAGATCTGGCCGCGATGCGCTCCGCCGTTGCCCGTCTCGGCGGCGACCCGAAAGTGGTTAATCCGCTCGTGCCGGTTGATTTGATTATTGACCACTCCGTGCAAGTGGACTTTTTCGCCACGCCCGATGCTTTGCAGCGCAATACAGAGATCGAATATCAGCGCAACAAGGAACGCTATGAATTCCTGAAATGGGGACAAACTGCCTTCGACAATTTCCGCGTTGTGCCCCCTTCCACAGGGATCATTCACCAGGTCAATCTTGAGCATCTTAGTGATTGTGTCCCCGCCCGTGAGATTGATGGCGAACTCCAAGCCTTCGCCGATACCCTCGTCGGCACCGACTCGCACACCGTGATGATTAACGGTCTCGGCGTACTCGGCTGGGGTGTTGGCGGCATCGAAGCAGAAGCCTCCATGCTCGGTCAACCCCTCGATATGCTCCTCCCCGACGTGGTCGGTTTCAAATTTGTCGGCAAAATGCCAGAAGGTGCAACAGCCACCGATCTCACATTGACCGCTGTGCAGATGCTCCGTGAAAAAGGCGTGGTCGCCAAATTTGTTGAGTTTTACGGCCCCGGTCTTGACTCGATGCCCCTCTCTGACCGTGCGACTGTGGCTAATATGGCGCCCGAATATGGCGCAACGATGGGCTTCTTCCCCGTGGACGAAGAGACTCTTAATTATATGCGTCTGACCGGTCGCTCCGAAGAGACGATTGCGCGCACAAAAGCCTATCTTACAGCACAAGGCTTATTCCGTACCGCCGACACTCCCGACCCCGAATATACCGCCACCCTTGAACTCGACCTCGGCACGGTTGTGCCCTCGTTGGCGGGACCCAAGCGTCCCCAAGATCGCATCACATTAGCTGATATGCAGACAGAGTTCAAGAAAGCGCTCACCGCTGAAAAAGGGTTGCACGGTTTCGGTCTATCTGCAGATGCCGCATCCAAAAAAGCAACCGTCGGCGCAAATGGCGGGAGCTACGAACTCGGTCATGGCGCGCTGGTTATCGCCGCGATCACATCCTGCACAAATACATCGAACCCCTCGGTTATGGTCGGGGCAGGTTTGGTCGCCAAAAAAGCACTCGAACTCGGTCTCGAAGTTGCGCCGCAAGTCAAAACATCGCTGGCTCCCGGCTCGCGCGTTGTGACAGAATACCTGCGTCAGGCAGATCTGCTTGAGCCGCTCGCAAAGCTCGGTTTTGGCGTGGTCGGCTACGGCTGCACGACCTGTATCGGCAACTCGGGTCCGCTGCCCAGCGAAGTGGCAAAAGCCGTTACCGGTGAAAACTTGATTGCCTCGGCAGTCACTTCGGGTAATAGAAACTTCGAGGGGCGCGTCCACTCGTTGGTGCAAGCAAGTTATTTGGCCTCCCCACCTTTGGTCGTCGCATACGCTTTGGCTGGCACGGTCGATATCGATCTCACATCCGACCCCATCGGCACCGGCAAAGACGGCAATCCCGTTTATCTGAAAGACATCTGGCCCTCTACAAAAGAGATCATGGATGTGGTTGCCAGCAGCGTGAAAGCGGAATTCTTCAAAGAGAAATATGCCGAAGTTTTCGCTGGTGATGAGCTGTGGAATGGGATTAAAGTGAGCGAGGGCGATATTTATGAGTGGGATGAGGCGTCGACCTACATCCACCACCCGCCATTTTTCCAGAACGTGACCCTGGGCTTGCCACCGATTGTGGACATCGAAGCGGCGAGAGTCATGGCACTGCTAAAAGATTCGATCACGACCGACCATATCTCCCCCGCTGGCAATATCCCCGCTGACGGACCTGCCGGAAAATACCTGCAAGGACGCGGCGTAAAAGTGAGTGATTTCAACTCCTTCGGCTCACGACGCGGCAATGACTTGGTGATGGTGCGCGGCACTTTTGCCAATATCCGCTTGAAAAATCAACTCGTCCCCGGCATGGAAGGCGGCTATACCCGCCAATTGCCCGACGGTGGTCAAAGCTTTATCTTCGATGCTTCGCAGAAATACGCCGAAGCAGGCGATTCATTGGTCGTCTTGGCTGGTGAACAATACGGCACCGGCTCCAGCCGTGACTGGGCGGCCAAAGGGACGCTGCTACTCGGCATCAACGCCGTGATTGCAAAATCCTTTGAGCGGATTCACCGCTCCAATCTGGTCGGGATGGGGGTGCTACCCCTCCAATTTGCGGATGGCGAAAGCTACGAAACCCTCGGCCTGACCGGGGAAGAAATCTTCGACATCTCCGGTCTAAGCGACGATATGGCTCCCCTAAGCGACGTGACCGTGACGGCAACTGCGCCCGATGGCTCTAAGAAGGAGTTTACAGCGAAGGCGTTGTTGAATACTGAAATTGAAGTTGAGTATTATCGCAATGGCGGTATTTTGCATACGGTTTTGCGGAATATGGTTCGTTAATTAAAAGCAGACATCCGAAGTTTTCAAAACTTCGGATGTCTTAACTTTGCAAAGTAGAAGCCCTCCGGGATTTTGGTCTCGGAGGGCTTCTACTATATTACTTGTATTGCACTAGACGAAACTCATCTAAGTACACTGTATTAGATGGTACTGACGGAAAAATGAACTCGAGTTTAATGCCATTAATTTCTTGGGATGAGTCGCGTCCAATTAAAGAAGTTGGAATTCTAATAAGTTTCCACCTACTTGGGCTTCCTGACGGCAAGGCTGGTATAACACCTAACCAAGCATAGTATTCATCGGAAAATTCTAAATGCTCATAACCCTCCATCTTTGAAAAATCTACCCATGTAGGTTGTGTTTCGTATGCAGATAAGATATTCTCCCCGAACCCGGAAATCTCATTCATGTTGGCATAAGATCCTGTTACATATAGTCGATATTCCGCATTACCCGTTCTTATGTAAAACTCGACATAGTCATAATCATTAATAGAAAGGGGGAAACTCCAAGAACTAGGTGTAAACTGAACATAGTGTTTGGTTATATCCAGCCGGACTGCCGATTTCCCGTCATATACACGAAATGTGTTAATCGCATAAGCGGCAGTATCGTTCACATAAATATCCTTAAATCCAAAACCAAAAAAGTCACCATATATTGTGAAGTGTTCTTGAGTTTCTTTAGTTTCGTAAACAGATGGGTTTTCAGCATAGTATGCCATATCAAGTTCCAAATTTTCGATATACGACACATTCGTTGGGAAAAGTACATTGTAACTACTCAAAATTGTGCTAAGAAAACCAAGATTATATTCATATACATCCAAGAGATTCTCATTGCTGTATGAAGTTCCAGACAAAGTGTTTGTGTAACTGTCTGGTAATCGGATAATACTATTTATATCAGTGACAAAATTATCTCTTGGCAGGCCCCTAGGATTGGTTCCAAATTGCTCATAGGTTGCTTCATCATAAAGATGAAGAATTATGCCCAAATCAATTATTCTCCCTTCATGTAGAGATAGCCACTCAGAAAATTTTTCCCTTGACATAGCTCTTGTGTATAAATGCTTCCCCAATTCATTCATCGAAACTACATAACGATTCCCTTTTTCAATTGCTCCCAAAATAGGCAGAGGTTCTGAAAAATTCTTGTTTGCAAAAAGAAGACAGGTTTGCCCGTTACTATGATTCTTAACATCACGGATTTCAAATGATCCAATTATTGCGCCTCGGATAATTGCTGTTTGATACCAACGATTCAAATGAGTATCAGCTGGGTTGTAAGTACATTCATCTTCATCACATGAAAAGTCAGGTAATGTTTCTAGGTAAGCCTCATAGCTTTCGTATCCATTTTTTTTCAGGAACTTATCAACTATTTTTTTTATCTCATTTTGGTCAGAACACGAAATTGGAACAGCTGGCGTTGGCGTGAAAGTGATTGTTGGCGTAAAAGTCGGTGTTAGCGAGGGTGTCAATGTATTCGTCGGTGTGGGTGTGTTTGTCACCGTTGGCGTAGGAGAATTGAGAAAAGGGATATTAGGAACCCGACCACTACAACCAGCGAGAACAAGTGTTGTGAGAATGATAAGAAAGAGTATCTTTGAAAGGGTTTTCATATTTCCTCCTCTGGAACAATGCAAGTAAGTCGTATTTTAGCATGAAAAAACTAAATTTCAGGGGCTTCGCTTTATTCGCTTTCTTTTCGATTCTTTTCTTTGAAGGCTTCCCATTCTTCCCAAGTCAACCCTCTGCCCGGGTAAACAGGGGTCTCGATCGGCCAGACTTGCTCAATCCAATCACGCAGAAAGCTGCCGACTTTTTCGTCGAGGCCTTTGGCTTTCTCGCTGTCGATCACCCAATAATAGATGACCGCATCGGCTCCACCACGAAACCAAGGGTAAATATAGACGCATCCAATACAGCGGCTATCATCCACATTGCGCATGGTATAGGCAAAACTTTTCCGCTCATTGAATTCAGTTTCATGATATTCGAGATCTTCATGGTTGGCTTCCAGAGTCATATCATCGGCGGGCCAATCATCATCTTTGGCAAAGATCTGACGTAAACTTTCCTTGCTCGACATGACCGCTTCATAATCCTGTTCTACATCTTTGGTGGTCAATTTCCTGAGAATAAAATCCGTGGTTTCAACTTGCTCCAGGACTTCAAAATCAGCGGGGACAAAGGGCTTTTCCATCATCAAACTCCTTCTAATATCTGCAAAGGGGATTATACGGGATTAAATTCTCGATGCATGGTGCAATTTACGGTGTTGAGGAATATGGTGTGCTAAATAACCAGATTCCCGAATTCTTAAAGAATTCGGGAATCTTTTATGCATAAAAGTCCTCCGAGATTTTAATCTCGGAGGACTTCTTCTTTTAGATAAAAATTAAGAAATTAAATTATGGGCACCTCTGATATCTTGGCTTACGACAATATTGTTCTCCCCTAGGGCAAGGGTGGTAGCCTGTTGTCCATCGACAAGCTGCGCAATATGGTCCCGCCACACAGCCATTGACACTGTTATCATTAGGGGATGTTGCCATCGTTGTCATTTCGCGCGGATCGCTGCGTTCTGATGAAATTGCAGAAATATCTGCATAGACTGGTTCATTATTTTCGTACTTCACGATCACTTTTTCGCCCATTTCTTACTCCTTTTTGAAAAAAATCAGACAAGTTTATTTGATTATACAAGTTTTCAATTGCAAAATACAACTATCTCTTTTGCTATTTCTCCCATAACTGAATCTCCACAATATGGGTCCCTTGAGCGATGTGACCGTGACGGCGTCATCGCTGATGGCTCAAAGAAGAGTTTATGGCGAAAGCGTTGCTGAATACCAAAGTTGAAGTTGAGTATTATCGGAATAGGGGGGGATATTGCATACTGTTTTGCAGAATATCGTGAGGTAGATAAAAGAAAAAAACAGACCTATTGATAGCAGGTCTGTTTTTTCTCTATATGCTTATTTTTTAGAAAAAGTTACTTCACCCATCCATTTTCCCAAAGAATTTTTTTTCCTTTATCCGTAAGAGATATATTGCTAGAAAATTCAATATTCGTTCCAAGGATGGTCGTTAAATCAATTGTACTGAAGTCAACACTATTGGAATAAGAATCCCCGGATACATTTCCCTTTTGAGCGAGAGTTTTAAGTGTTTCTAAAAACCGTATATTGCCTAGCCCACTAGCCGTTTGAAGTGCTTCTCTACTGAGATAAGTAGTATCTTTATCGCCAAAAGCTTTTATAACGGCTTTTTCATCTTTACTCAACATGTTTCACCTTTTATCGCTATCTTTGCATTCTTTATCAATAGAAGCATTATACAATATGTTTTCTGCTTCTGAGCCACACTTCTCACTGAAAAAAAACTTTAGGTAGCTTTGGCTTTGTAGTTTGGGGATTATAGGGGTAAATTCCCAACGTGGGCCGCAATTTGTGATGACCACATGGATGTGAACGTCCACGTTCAAAGCTCAACCCCGCTAAAACGGACTTTGTTTTTAAAATTCGCGTTATTTGCCCATTCGCGCAATTCGCGTTGAAAAATCTGCAAAGAGGATTATACGGGATTATTTCTTATGTGGCAGGGAAGTGGAATTTCATACAATTATGATATAAATGCTCCATTATTTCTTTTCGCCAATGAGGAACACATAATATGAAAATGTATAAATATCTTCTGATATTTTTGGTCGTTGGGCTAAATGCCTGTAATTTGCCAACACAAAACACAAACGGGGGTGCCACTCCGGTTATATCCACTGTCCCAAGTGAAACGAGTATTCCAACAAATATTCCTTCCACAAATACGCCCGTGCTAGAGCCATCCCCAACCCCTGTAGAGATAATTGCCACGCCTACAGCCCGCCCTCTTCCTATCTATGCTGATCTTCAGCTACGCACAGAATTCGGGAATATCGAAGAAAATGATGTTGTCACAGGCGGAGAGATATACGCCGTTTGGTGGGATAAAAGCTACGACCTGTACAACGACGCCCTTGAAATTATCAATGTGCTAGAGAAGGTCCGTGAAGGATCTTATCTAACAGGTCTGGCAGACCCACCCAATCCCGGCGAAGGCTATTATTATAATATTTACCTCCACACCTCCGAAGCAGGCAAAGATAATTATCCCGATGGTTGGGCAAATGGGCAAGGCACAGATACATACAGCATGCCCTTTCTAACACTTCCCATAGGCTATCACCTAAACACCATAAACCTTCATCACGAAGGATTTCATATCTTTCAATATGATTCAAATTCTCCGGGGTTTGATTATTCTAACGATAAAGGCTGGTATATCGAAGCCTCTGCGAGTTGGTATGCAGCCCAGAAGAATCCAGATGATGTAGAAGCATTTCTTGAAACTGGCTCCATCTATGCACTCCCGCATCAAAAACTCTGGCGAAGCTGGTGGAATCCCGAACCCGAGACTCCCGATAATTGGCAACGCAGCGTGCGGCAATACGGGCTGAGCAGCCTCCTCTATTATTTGAGCGAGGTTGAAGGCGTAGCTGCCAGCACCTTCGGACGCGGCTTTTACGTAAATAGCTTCTATCGACCTCAAGAATATCTCTATCGACATATTGAAAATTATCAAGAATATTTTGGCAATTGGGCAGCGCACAATGCTGCAGATTTCGACTATATATCGCGCCTGCAATACGATCGCATGATCTATAATTTAAACGAATACGCCGACCCTGACGATATTTTCCCCTACGCTGCTATTTTCCCCGCTACAGGAACGGATGGAGAATGGTACACACCTGACCCAAACTTGCTCCCGCGCGATTGGGCCTATAACATCCTCCAAGTGGATGCCAACGAATCCGCAACCTGGCTTGTGGAATTTGAAGGAGATGTTGTCAACTCTTCCGAAACCAGCTATGCTTTTTTTGAAGCGCGTGTTGTCGTCAAAAATGGCGATGCCTTCACATTTCATTCGATCCCACTAATAGATGGTTTGAGCGGCTCATTTGAATTTCAAACAGATCAGACAGACGAACTGATATATATCGTGATTGCCGCTGTCCCCGAGAATTTTTCTGGCGACCAATACTATCCTTATAAGATCAAGATCGGTAAAAAATGAACTGCCCCGCTGCAAGCGAACGGGGTGCCTGTCTATCCTAAAAACACCTCGTAGTAGCGACGTTAGTCGCTCTGAACGGCTAAAGCCGTCACTACAAAAGAATTTCAGGATATGCTCGCGCCGCAAGCAGCGGGGTATTGAACCCCTACATAGAATAGAGTTTAGATACATAAAAAAAGTCTCTGTAATTCAAGGACTTCTTTCACTTCAAATACCGATCAAAAAACTCGATCGTCCGCTCCATTGCCAGATTGAAATTATTAGAGATATTGTGATTATCGCCCTCGTACTTATACAACTCCACGAACTGCTCGGCTTCCAGTAACTCATAAAAGAGAATCTCCGAAAATTCCAGCGGCACATCCTTATCGGCTGATCCGTGATGCAATTGGATTGGCCCCGAAATATCCGCGACATAGGAGTTCGACGAGATCGCGCTCCAAAATTCGGGATTTTCTTCAAAGCTGCCATAGGTGTCAAAAATTGTCAGCCGCCATGAGCCCGGTCGTGGCGTTGGGATGGGAGATGCCCCGTCACCGCGTCGCCATTTTGTCAACAGGTCGGGGTACGAGACCACCACACCAGCCCAGATCACGCCCGCCTTGATATCGGGTGAGACGACCATGCTCCGCAGCGTGATATAGCCGCCCATGCTATGCCCCCACATCCCGATCCGTTCGGGGTTCGCGTCGGGGAATTGCTTGATCGCCGCCACCGCATTCAGCACATCGATGGTGTAGTCGGGGTTGCCGTAGGGGCCGCGAGCCTCGCCCTCTGAACGGTCGTGTCCACGATAATCGGTGCGAAAGACAATATAGCCGTTCCGCGCCAGCATATCCACATACGCCACATAACGCTCCGTCGTTTTATACACATCTGGGGGAATATAGCCATGATTAAAAACGATAACGGGCCAGCCCGTAGCGGGTTTCTCACCATTCGGCACCGTCAACAGCCCATAGATGGTCAATCCCTCCGACTGATACGAAGCATAATAACGGCTGTAATTACTGCCCGGCGTTAGTTCCTCCTCGATCACGATCTCGCTGCCGGGATATGAATCCGCGCGCATCCTTTCAATCGAAAGTGGATGCGGATTCGGGGTAGCTGTGGGGATAGGCGTCGCCGTGGATGTTGCAGTTGGAGATGGAGTGATGGAGGGGGAAGGTGTATACGAAGTCGTGGCGGTCGCGCTTGGGGTAGGCGTGCTTCCATTAAAAGAGCAGGCAGACAGCAAAGAAAGGATCGCCACTAAAAAAAACACCACGCGCTTCATCATTTTCTACTTCTTTCGATATTCTTCTTCAAATTGCTCGTGTGGGATCACATCTTCGCCGATCACATACAAAAAGACATAAATTCCAGAGGGACCCATATATTTGAAATCTTTACGGATCGCTTTAAGGGTAGCATCGAAATCCCCGTGAGCGCGGAGATATTTCTGGAATGAGCCAAATTCCCCATCGAGTTCAAGGATCTTTTTCGCATTTGCTATAACAGCTGAAAGCTTACGATAATGACGGATGACACGTTTATCATTCGTCAAGTCATCTAAATCCTTTTCATGAAAGTTGGCGACAGTTTCGATGTCAAAACCATGAAAGGCTTCTTTCGTACTCGGCCATTTAGCTTCAACCACTTTCCACGACATCCCGGATTGAAATACAGATTTACTCATGACCTCGAGATAATCATTTAGCGATTGCGGGGTAATTTGTTGGGGCGGGCCTGCGGGCATCTTTTACTCCTTTAGATTAGAAATCTATATGGAATTAAATTTACTACTTAGATTCAACTTGTAAGTGCACCACTTCACAGTGTCGAAAAAGAGGCAAGCTGCGGTAGCATTAGCCTCCGACACGGATCAAAGTGAAAGGAGCACTTATGTCACCCTACAAGCAGCTTGCCTTG
>Ga0209249_1002313_pt1 | contig 15799 bp, 12 predicted proteins | sample SaaInlV_200m_DNA_4_FD_184653 | JGI IMG/M metagenome (GOLD analysis project Ga0209249, IMG submission 184653) | Marine microbial communities from expanding oxygen minimum zones in the Saanich Inlet - SI037_S3LV_200m_DNA (SPAdes) (version 2) | ecosystem: Environmental > Aquatic > Marine >...
ATTTGTGTAAAGTAGAACGATCCGCAGCACCTAGAGTTGATGGTCAACAGATAGAAGGTGTAGATATTCCTTTCTCTCCTTTGCCAGGACAAGTGGTCCCCTTCCCTAACTATGCTAGCCCAGACGCTCTGCCTTATGATTTGCCTTACGACTATCTAAAACCTTACGCTCAAGGACAAGCTCCTGCAGGAGACACAGGTCCAGCAGCATTAGTAGTGATGCTTGGTGGTGCAGCTGCAGGTACCGCATGGGCACGTAGGAAGAAGAGGAAATAGGTAAAGTGATTCGTAGTTAATTCACTCCATATTTTTAGTGAATCTTTCTATTGGTTCCGCTTTAAACTCTCTTTTGTTTCATCTATGATTTATGCATGGCTATCTCTAAACCTCAACCACCAAATCGTAACAAGAAACAATGGCTTCTAAGCCTTTTCCTCTTTGTCGCACTGTTCTTTATGGCGATCTATTCCATTACTAATCCAAATAAAGAAGAAGACCGCATGTACGAGAACGCAACCGAGGTACCGATTAGCCAAATTACAAAAGGATATGTAAATGGAGAATTTGAAAAGATTCTTGTTAGAGACAACAAAGTTTTTGCATTAATGAAAGATGAAAGCGCAGTTCAATCCTATAAAGAATCACAAGATACAGTAAGTGCATTAGGATGGAACGATCCTGACAATTTAACAGTTGTGCAAGTTGAAAATAGAGAATCAAGGAATATGTTTATGGCTATCCTTCCTGATCTTTTGTTCCTATTTTTGATAATTGGAGGTCTGCTATGGTTATTTAGAGGTATTGCCCGTAGCCAAAGTAATGCAATGTCTTTTGGAAAATCTAGAGCCAAGGTTGCAGATGCTAAGCAAGTTAAGACTAGATTTAAAAACGTAGCTGGCGCAGAGGAAGCGAAAGAAGATTTAATTGAAATTGTTGATTTCCTTAAGAATCCAAAGAAATATATAAACTTAGGAGCAAAGATTCCAAAAGGAGTACTACTAGTTGGTGCCCCAGGAACAGGAAAAACATTACTAGCAAGAGCAGTAGCTGGTGAAGCAGGTGTCCCCTTCTTCTCTATCTCTGGATCAGAATTTGTAGAAATGTTTGTAGGTGTAGGTGCTAGCCGTGTTCGTGACTTATTTTTAAAAGCAAAGCGCAACTCTCCTTGTATCATATTTATTGATGAAATAGATGCAGTTGGACGCCAAAGAGGTGGAGCAGGATTTGGTGGCGGTCACGATGAGCGCGAGCAAACACTTAATCAGATCCTAACTGAAATGGATGGCTTTGAGCAGGGAACAAATGTAATTGTTATCGCTGCAACTAACCGTCCAGACGTACTTGATCGGGCACTATTACGACCTGGTAGATTTGATAGACGTATCTTTATAGATAAGCCAGACCTAGAAGCAAGAAAGAAAATCCTAGCCGTTCATGCAGAGAACAAAAAAATGGCAAAGAACATAAACCTAACTGATATTGCTAAGCAAACAGTTGGAGTAACAGGTGCTGACTTAGAAAATATAATGAATGAGGCAGCAATTTTTGCAGCTAAGAGGAAGAGGAAGAATGTTGCGCAGCAAGACTTGGTAGACTCCGTAGAGAAAGTAACAATCGGAGCAGAAAAGAAGTCTAGAAAGCTAACAGAACATGATAAAAATGTAACTGCATACCATGAGCTCGGCCATGCAATTGTTGGTCATTTATGCCCAGAAAGCGATCCCCTACATAAAATCTCTATAGTTTCTAGGGGTTCAGCGCTTGGTGTAACTTGGTTCCTACCAGAGGAAGACCAATACACTGTTCGAAAATCAAAGTTCTTAGATGAGATCTGTGGACTGCTTGGTGGTCGCGCCGCAGAAGAAATTGTATTTAAAGAAATAACTACAGGAGCAAGTAATGACATTGAACGTGCGTCTAGTATTGCAAGAGACATGGCAACCAAATATGGAATGGGAGACGATGAACTTGGACCTGTTTCTTACGGAGAAAAGCAGGGAACAATGTTCCTAGGTGTAGATCCATCAGTCTCTCGTAATTACGGGGAAAGTGTTGCAAAAGAGATAGATGACTTTGTTTTAAAAACTCTTCGAGAACAGTACGAACGCTCAAAAGATATGCTAAAGAAGAATCGTAAAAAATTAGATTCACTAGCAAAGATTCTTTTGAAGAAAGAGACAATGTCACTAGATGAGTTTAAGGAGACATTTGATGGGAAGGATAAGAAATAGGAAGTTTCATCCCCTCTCCCCAACCCTCTCCCGCTTGCCGCGTCGAAGCCTTGGCGAAGACTGGTCGGGAGAGGGAGACGAAATCCAAACTAATTTTTGTAATACATTTAATTTCATACTCAAAGCTCACAGCTTAAAGCTTAAGGCTATACATAAGCTGATTTACTGCTTCACTGCTATACTGCTATACTGCCGTCATGATTGATGCCTTAAGCCCCCTAGACGGACGATACGAACAAAAGATCCTATCTCTCCGCCCATTTTTTAGTGAACATGCACTTATGAAGTATCGACTGATTGTAGAAATCAGATACTTTATTATGCTTTCTGAGCAAAGTGATATTAAGGATTTACCTAAGCTTAATGCATCTCAGAAAAAAGCATTAATGAAGATTGTTGATGATTTTGATCTAAAACAAGCAGCAAAAGTTAAAACAATAGAGAAACGAACTAACCATGATGTAAAAGCAATCGAATATTATTTAAAAGATTGCATGGCAAAGATATCTGGACTTAAACAAAGGTCTGAATTTGTGCATTTTGGTTTAACAAGTGAAGACGTTAATAATCTTTCTTATGGAATGATGGTTCATGACGCGTTAAAAAATGAAGTTTTACCTGTTCTTCGTAGTACTCTCGCAGACTTTCGTAGACTTGGTAACAAGTGGAAGAATGTACCTCTACTTAGCCTTACGCATGGACAACCAGCTACTCCAAGTACAGTTGGTGAGCAGTTTTTGGTATTTGCAGACAGATTAGAAAGGCAAATATCTGTTCTCCGTTCTACTAAGATGCAAGGCAAGTTTGGTGGAGCAGTTGGTAATTACTCAGCTCACTTAGCTGCGTATCCAGATGTTAAGTGGCAACCTCTTGGTAAAAAGTTTATTAAGAGTTTGGGACTTTCTCCCCTACTCCACACAACTCAAATTAATCCTCATGACGACATTGCAGAAATTTCTGACGCTATGCAACGCATTAATACAATACTGCTAGATGCTAGCCGTGACATGTGGATGTACATCTCACGAGGAGTGTTTAAACAAAAAATAATCGCAGGGGAAGTTGGTTCATCTACCATGCCACACAAAGTTAACCCAATTGATTTTGAGAACGCTGAAGGAAACTTAGGGCTATCCAGCTCATTATTCCATCACTTCGCAGAAAAACTCCCTGTGAGTCGCTTACAACGTGATTTGAGCGACTCTACAGTTCAACGTAACATCGGAGTCGCCTTTGGTTACAACATGATAGCAGTTTTGTCTTTACGTAAGGGCTTATCTAAAATCTCTCTTAACCGAACTATTGCTAAAAAAGAACTAGAAGACCACCCAGAAGTTTATGCAGAAGCTATACAAATGGTTCTAAGAAAACATGGAATAGCTGGTTATGAAAAATTAAAAGCGCTAACTAGAGGATCAAAGATTACAAAAGCAGATCTAGTTACTTTTGTTTCTGAGCTAAAGCTACCAGAGAAAGAAAAGACAAGACTAAAGAAAATGATTTCATAAAAAAACCTCGATTCTTACGTCGGATCGAGGTCTTTGAATTCCGCTGTGGCGGAATTATTTTGTGTTTCCTTCAACATGAACCTTTTTTGTCTCTAGGGCAACGACTGATTCCTCAGAAATTCTTAGAACACTGGAACCATCCGCCTCTTTGGCATTGGTCATATGTCCATTTAATACTCCATTTCTGTAAAAGAATAATACTTCCTGAACTCCAATTCCTAGGCGTTCAGCAGCTTCTTCACGAGTCATGGTGTTTAACATTCCATTACTCCTAGCAAAAACAAAGGTGTGAAATCAAAGAACTTCGCGCATTATAGAATTATTATTCTATTTGTCAAATATTCTTAACTGAAAACACCCCAGTTTTTAAGCCAGCTTGAGCATTGTAGTTGCTGAAAAGAGTTGAAATTGAGTTGGAGGAGGTTTTTTCGGTCTTCTTTGTAGTGGCTTAAGAGATGATTGCATAAATGTAATGAATGAATCTATGTTGAATGTTAAAACTCTATGTTTCAGAAACTTTTTGTATAGCATTAGTACCCCAATTATTAGAGCATTTGTAGACTTCTGAATAGCTAGAAACGTAATACTAGAAACAATAATTGCAAGTTGGATAAGTGCCACTAAATTGACGAACTTTTGGTATGAAAGTACACGAATTGATTCAAGATTAAATTTAGTTTTTGCTCTTTTGAATATTGTCTCAACACCCCATCTATCAAGATACATAGTAACAATTCTCTCTGATCCATAATTTTCCCATTTAAGGTTTGTAAGTAATCTAATAGGTTCTTTCTCTTCTAAGTGTTCATGAATTACTAAAGTAAGTTCTTCAATCCTTTCATCAATCTTTATGTTGTGATGACTAAGAAGAAATACTTGATATATACCAGGCTTAAGTTCTTTCACAGGTAGGTAAGCCCCAGTTTCTTTAATAACAACATAACGATTCTCCTTTACCCTAGCGATAAACCTAACTTTCTCAATCTGACGCAATTCTCTAAAGAATCCTTTACTATCATTACCACGATCAAAGACCCATATACCATTTCCATCAAGATTTGGTACAAGTTCATTCATAATATGCTTCCGTGTTTGAGGAAGTGTTTCTGTATCATTATCATGAACTTGAAGCTTAAGAAGAATATTATTCATACCAACACCATGAAGTTGAAAACCTTGAGATGGCTTTCTTTTGCTTCCATCCCATATTCTATGAATCTTCTCCATCTTCTTTGAGTTCTCCTTTGCGATATCTGTTAAATCATAGGCAATGATCGTATCTTTCCTAATTTGCTGCTTTGCTTTTTTCCATGCAAGAGAATCTACAGATTTTGTAAGATTAATGTTATTTAAATGATATGAATACTTCTCTGCTTGTTTCTTAACTGAAACATCATCAAATTGTGCTAGATGTGTGAGTATTGGCTCTCCTGCAGTGAAAAGTCCTCGCATCATTTCTGTTATTGCTTTTTGTTGTGGACGAGAAAAAGAAGAAATTACACTTCTTAGGTTGTTTCTTAGGGTGTCTTGGATGTATTTTTGCATAGCGAAGAGGGGGGTGGGAAATTGGTTATTCTTCAAAATCCTACTACCTCTTTTCGTGTATCTTAAAGAGAATAATCATTTTTATGGCTTAAAAACTGGGGTGTTTTCAGTTCTTAACATATTAAGCTCAATCCATTTAAATGATTGCCTAAAATATGCAAAGCATACAAACTAAGTACACATGTCTTTAAGTATCATACATCCCTGTTTTAACGAGCAAGAAAATATAAGGAGCACAGTTACTAAAACTCTTAGCTGGATAGATTCTGCAGATATAGAGGCAGAAATAATAGTTGTAGACGATGGGTCTACGGATAATAGCCCACAAATTATAAAGGAACTCATTCAGGGTGATTCTAGAGTTAAGGTTGCAACGCACGAAAAGAACGCAGGATACGGCATAGCTGTAAGGACTGGATGTGACGCTGCTGCTAATGATCATATTGCATTCGTAGATAGTGACGGACAGTTCCATATAGAAGATCTACAAAAACTACTCCCCTCTTTAGAAGACTTTTCCTTTGTAACAGGCCGTAGGAGGCGCAGAGCAGATCCATTTATGCGAAACCTATTTGGCAAGATCTTAGGACTACTAATATTTGTCACATTCGGGATGTGGGTAAGAGACGTTAATTGTGGGATGAAAGTATTCTCTGCTTCTACTTGGAAAATAGTCCGCCCAGTTTATGGGACAGAAAAGTTCTTTAATACGGAAATCTTCTTGCGACTAAAGAAAGAGAATATCCCCTATAAGCAAATCGATGTTGGTCATTACCCTAGGAGTGCAGGCAGCCCAACAGGAGCGAGTGTGCACGTAATCATTGGAATGTTTAAAGAGCTCTGGGATTTAAAGAAGAAATTAAAAAGTTCGAATAAATAGTTTAAAGAAAACGCAATTCGGTATTTATAGCACGTTTGCTTAAAATACAACGCAAGACATATAAAATGTTAACAGGATCGTATTGGATATTTTGCGAATTTTATATTTAATGACAACTCCTTATGCAACACGTTCCTATGACTCAGAAGCACATATTGATTACATAAAATTTGTGTTTGAGAACTGGACTATCCCACCTGCGGCGTCAGGATGGGAGTTTCATCAGGCGCCTGTTTATTACTTTATATCAGCGTTACAGATGAATGTTGGCCATATGCTTGGCTTTTCTAAATCACTTAATATTTCGTTAATTCAAATAGGTTCTCTCCTTGTTTCTATAGCAACATTAGGAGCAGGGATTTGGATTGCATCATTGCTTTTTGCTAAAAGCAAGAAAACAGAACGCCTGATCTTTTCAAGCATGGTAGCCTGTTTGCCTGCATTGGTTTTTCTTTCATCTAGGATTACCAATAATGGTCTATATCACTTTTTTGCATTTTTATCTGTAGCCCTATTGATTAAGTGGTGGAAAACAAATTCCATAATGAGTTGGTACTTTGCAATTGCGACTATCGCAATAAGTTTTACAGTTAGGGTAAGTGGTTTAACAATTTTTGCAGCAGCAGGAATAATTTTAATTTGTTCAAATAAATATAAATTATCAAAATTATTATTGCATGGAATTCTTTCTATATTTCTATTTGTCTCTTTGGCAGGATGGCTTCCAGTTTTGCGATATATGGAAGAAGATCCATTAAACTCGGTTACGTTCTCTAGTCAGTCCATGAATGGAGACATGCGAGTTCCAACAAATATTGAAAATCTAATCACATTTAATCCTATCGAAATTGTACAAAAACCATTCAACGATACTTGGAATGATGAATATCGTCGTAAATATTTTCCTGAATTCATGTATAAATCTGCATTCTTTGGAGAATTCTCTTATCCAGATTATATAAAGCCAATTGCTATATTTATGCTAATCAGTGGGATGTTTATACTAATAATATCTTTCATTGGTTTTATTTCTAATGCACTTAAAATAAAAGATTCTGTGTTCATCCCGTTATTTCTTGTTACATTTTTTGTATTACTTGCACACCTTTGCTATCGACTAATGGCACCATTTTCTGCCAATCAAGATTTTAGATTCTCTATATTATTAATAATTCCAATAACCTATTGGATTGCAATTGGATCTGAATTATTACCTAAAAATATTCGCAAAATATCCAATACGATCCTGTTAACATTTTATATGTCTTGCGTAGTATTTCTGCTTTCTATTTGTTTCACAATATAGATATATGCTGCTTATTAGTTTATAGAGAGGCAAACTAGATACACAAGACAGAATAGTGCAAATATCCATAGTGCAGTTTTCCCTATAAAACGAATTATAGGATGACTATTTTGTGCACCAACTAATGTGAAGAATATAACAGGGATAAGCAATAAAATTGAATATCTAAAGTTTTGCGAAGAGCTATATGGATAAAATATACGAAAAGCTAAATGTCCAAATAGTAGTGATATAAGAAGTAGTAACATTGGAAAAGCATTTCTAATCCTTTTCCAAATACCATATATAACTCCCCAAATAAGAAATGGGATTGTGAATAAATTTACACTTACAATTAAAGTAGATAATAAATGTAAATAATCAGGAGGTATAAATTCTGCAAAAAAAGCAGAACGATATAAATATTCCCAAAAATACTGTCGCCTTAATAGATCTGACCAAGCATCTGCAAATGGATATTTAATTACAGATAGTGGGTTGAATACGATTAGGTGCCGCACAGTATTTTGTAATAATAAATCACCATTTAAACTTTCGATATTGCCTACCAATGAAGCATTCTGGCTGCTAATTAACCTATAAATTGGTAACCAAGCAGTTAGTATTAGGAACAAAATTAAGCCAACGAAGAATAGGTATATCTTTTCTTTATTTGAAATATGTTTTGCAAATATCAAACATCCAAATGCTACTGGAATCAGTAGCAATGCGTTGCTCTTTGTTAGTAGTGCAAGGCACATACAGATAATTGCTATGTACCATGCTTTTCGTGCACCACTTTGCCACCAATTTAGCAAAAATAATAGTGATAAGACCTCTAACAACAAAAGCAAAACATCGTTATTAACACTAGCAGAAAAGTAAATTAGTCCTGGGAATACCGCCAAAATAACTACAAATAATAATTGCTCATGTCTCTCTTTATATCTTGTAAATAACTGTTTGGATACAAGAAATAAAACAAAGAAAGTAATAATTGAAATTAAAAAGCTCCCCCACTGCAGATAGGATTGAATTAGATATTCTGTCATCCCAATATTTTTTAAAAAGGAAACAATTGGACACAACATTACATAATAAAGTGGTGGCTGATACCACTGCCATCCCTCCCCTATTGCTGGGAGTCTATGATGCTGTAACAGAAATGAAATATAATCAAAGTGTCCAGTTACGTCATTCGATCGCACATCAAACGGAGTACCAAGAATATACAAAAATCTAATTCCAACAGCTAAAACAATACAAAAACCAATAATATAAATATATCTTTTGCCTCTTTCAAATATAGAAAGTACTCGATATACAAACAAGAATAATATAGCTCCTGCTATTGCAAATAGAATCAAGAATAATGGGTCTGCCCTAGAGGGAATCATATGAAGGCTTGCTGGACCTCCTGCATTGCTCAAGCGAACAAAGATAGTATTTACATCGGATACAAGATAATCCGAAAGATCAAACGTAATGCTAGAATCAAAAGCACAAAACGGAATTTGATCTGAATTAACAACCTTATCGTTAACGCGTAATTCCTCTAAACAATCATCCTGAATAAATTCATAATTGTTAAAACGAATTTTACCAAGTTTTAATTTCAACATAACTATTGTTTCTCCTACATGTTCCTCATAAGAAAGAGGCATATTGAAGCTCTTAATCTCTTGCTCATCTGGAAATTTATTTTGGCTACTTTGTAATACAGGCAGCACAGATTGCCACATTGCTACACCACAAATAACAATCGAAAAAAACCATACAGCTTCTATTAGAAGCCGCCTCCCAATGCTCTTGGATTCTGGAGGAGTCATTGTAAAATACTTTATCTGAAATAAGACAAAAACTATAGTGCTTCAAATTAAAGCATGCGTGCTTTTACTTATTTGATAACCTTATTTATCTAGCTCTTCTACAATCTCTTCTACTAAGCCTTTTAGGGTAACTCTAGCTTTCAGGAAACATTTTGTAGCACCTAAATCAATTGCTTTTTGGTAGTCTGCCTCTGCATCTAGGTTAGAAACAACAAAAGTTGGAGTATCTGCGTTTAACGAAGTTTGCTTCTCTTCTAAAACTTGAAAACCATCTACCTCTGGCATGATGATATCTAAAATAATTGCATCGAACTTTTCTTTTTCTAAAGCTTCTATCGCTTCCCTACCATTGCTGCTAATTGTGCAACGAGCACCGGCATCCGAAAACTTAGCATCTAGTGCCTGCTGTAAGAGTTTATCGTCTTCTACTATTAATATGTTCATGGGAAAATGAGGGAAGCAAAGTTCATCTACAATTGTAGATTCCTTTTATTGGATCTGGCAGATGACAAAAATTGAAAAATCTTTCTTCTATACCAAAATACAGAAAAGATGAGTGCAATAGTGGTTATAGAGAATCCAAATCCAGAGCTAGGTAAATCAGAAACATCATCATCTAGTCCTTGTGCTTCACTAAAACTCTCTGTTGGACCAACGTCAAAAGGCTCCTGATCTAAAACGGTTTCTTGTGTTGGTTCTGTTGGTTGGTTTGATCCTGATCTTTGCTGTGTAAAGCGATCAATCAGATCACGAGTTCTCTCTGCAATATCCTCTTGTGTCTCTGTCTGCTCCTCCTGCGTGACTGAATATTCTGGCGCAGCACCGTACAATTGCTCAATTGTGTAAGCATTTGACTGTGGAACATCTATCAACACCACAGCAACAGCTGTAATTGTTGCTCCAGCCAAAGTGCCGAATAATGGTATATGTTTATTCATTTCCCCTTATTCTACCAAATTTTGGGGTTTTTGGCAATGTCTGGTGCCCAGGAGAAGACTCGAACTTCCACGGGAATACTCCCACTAGCCCCTCAAGCTAGCGCGTCTACCAATTCCGCCACCTGGGCAATGTACTAAAAGATCAGGAAAGTAATAATGATTGAGGTATTCATCCCGCGAATGCGGGACCGCCACCCATGTCGGCCGAAGCCATCGCGTAGCGATGCGTAGGCTGATGGGCAATGTACTAAAAGATCATTATTGCTTACTAAGTAGAAATTGTACTGATATAGCTACAGAGAGCAATTAACTATCTGTGTTTTACACGCAAAAAGGAGGGGCATGCGCACCACTGGGGGCTACCTGCCGAAGATCCAAAGGACGTAGGTAGGGTGAAGGGGCAAGTGGTGGTAGTTTGGTGCGCAGGCATTTTGGCTCCACCTTTTTTGCCGGAAAAAGGTGGTAAAGAAAGGAGAAACCAATAATGGTTATCGTTTTTTATTATCATGAGTCCTTTTATTGAATCCCCTCTCCCCAGCCCTCTCCCTAAGGGAGAGGGAGACGAAATCCACATTACTTTTTGTAATACATTGTATTACATTTGTATTACAACGTATTACGTTGTATTGCTTTTGTATTACGTTGTCACACAAAATTATTAATCCCCTCTCCCCAACCCTCTCCCCCCGGGAGAGGGAGACGAAATCCAATCTTCTTTTTGTGATAACTTTTAATTTATGCTTATCCTAAAATAACCCATAACCCATAACCCATAACCCATAACCCATAACTCATAACTCATAACTTCTTAAATTCTTCTTCATTTAGAATTTTTATCTCTAATTTAACAGCATCATCATATTTTTGACCTGGGCTATCCCCTGCCAATACGAAATCAGTTTTTTTACTTACAGAACCACTTACTTTTCCTCCGCGTTCTTTTATATATTTTTTTGCTTCTTCTCTACCAAGAGTTGGAAGTGTTCCTGTAACAACAAAAGTTTTTCCTTTAAAAATCTGCTCCAAAGTACTGCCTTCTGACTTAAGGATAATAACCCCCGCATGTTCAAACTTTTCTAGTAATAATTGATTCTCTGTTTCTGATATCCAATCAATTACAGATCCCGCTACTACTGAGCCAATTCCATCAATTGATGCTAGGTGTTCCTGTGTTTGCTGCAGGAATGTTTTTGAAATAGTGGATGGAAGTATTCCTAATACTACTGCTTCTTTTGGTGCTTCCCCAAACAATGAAACCTGTGGACCTAAGTCTTGCTCAACTCCTTCTACAATATCCTGTGTTTCCCACGAAATACTCTTTGCCAAAATCTCTGCTGTTTCTCTACCGATGTGGCGAATTCCTAGTCCAAATATAAACCTCTCTATTGGGACTTTTTTTGCCAAGGATATTGCTTTTAATGTCTTCTCTGTCTTTTTTTCTTTAAACAATGGCAATGTATACAGATCCTCATATTTTAGAAAGAAGAGGTCTGCCATGTCACTAATTAAATCACTACTAATTAATTCCTCTAGAGTCTCTTTTCCTAGCCCATCAATATTAAATGCATAACGAGAGATCATGTGCTCAATTCGTTCTTGCCTAACAGCTTCACAATTTGTATTTAAACATCTGTGTACTGCCTCTCCATCTGGACGTACGAGTTCGGAGCTACAACTAGGGCAATGACTAGGGTATCTAAATGCTTCTGTTCCATCTGGTCTTAAATCTTTTAAGACTTCTACAACCTCTGGGATTATATCCCCAGCCTTTTGAACTATTGCTGTGTCCCCTATCCGCACATCTTGTCTTATTATTTCATCCTCGTTATGGAGCGTAGCCCTAGTTACAGTGGTTCCCGCGAGTTGTGTGGGACTCAGTATCGCTACGGGTGTTACCGCGCCTGTGCGGCCAATCTGAAGCTGAATATCTAGTATCTGTGCTGTCTTCTGTTCTGCAGGGAACTTATATGCCCGTGCCCAGCGTGGTGCCTTGGCTGTAGAACCCAAGTCTCTTTGCTTCCTCTTGTTATTTACTTTTATCACAACGCCATCAATATCGTATGGCAATGCATGACGTTTCTCTTGCAACGATTCATACATTTTTTGTACCTGATCTAAGTTATTACAAAGCTTAAGCTCTTGGTTAACTGGCATTCCAATACTAGATAAAAAGTTCATCAAATCTATTTGCTTCTCTAGCTCAATTTGATTTGCCCCCTGTTGATGCACCCCATAACAAAACATCTGTAGGTCTCTTTGTGCAGCAATGGCTGGATCTAACTGTCTTACAGAACCTGCAGCTGCGTTACGAGGATTTGCAAAGTGCTCTGCCTCTGGCAGATTCTTGTTCATCTTTTCTAGAGATTGCCTTGGCATATAAACCTCTCCATAAATCTCTAATGCATCTGGCAATGCGTCTTTGTCTTTTAATATAAGTGTAAGTGGAATCGATTCGATTGTTTTAATTGTATGAGAAATATCTTCCCCTTGTACTCCATCCCCTCTGGTTAGAGCTCGAATAAATTTATATTCATTTGAGTCATCTAATCTTTTGTAAACAAGTGAAACATTTAGACCATCAATTTTGTATTCGCTAAGTAGTTCAAAAGTTTCATTTGGTTTTCCTAGCGATCGCCTCATCTGATCTATCCAATCCTCTAACTCTGGGAACGTAAAAATATCCTGCAATGATTCTTTGTTAGAAAGATGATTAACCTTTGGCAGCCGCCCATCTAGCGGCGCCCCAACACGTTGTGTTGGTGAATCTGGTGTTATTAGATCTGGATATTCCTTCTCTAATGCAATTAGCTCTTGTTTTAAGCTGTCTCTTACATCTTCTGATACCTCTTCGTTATCCTCTATAAAATATGCGTGATTAAACTTCCAGATTTCTTTTTTTAGCCTATCTATTCGTTTTTGCGCATCTTCTCTACTCATAAATATATTGTACTTTGTATGATTGACTGTTGGAAGAGCTTGGGAAGTTATGAGTTATGCCTGCCGACCGAAGTCCGACTTGTCCACCATAGTCCCGAAGGGCGAAGGTGGAAGGACGTAGGTTGGGGTTATGGGTTATGAGTAATCAATAAAATAAAACTAATATATAGCTATACACAAATGCTTCTACGCACCTTCTTCTCCCCTAGGGAGAAGAAAGAGATGAGGGGGTAAATAGCTCAAATGTAGAAAATATTGATTTCGTATCCCCTCTCCTACTTTCCGCATCTAAGCCCCTCTCCCCGACCCTCTCCCCTCGGGAGAGGGAGACGAAATCCACATAACTTTTTGTAATACGTTGTATTGCTTTTGTATTACATTGTCACACAAAATAAAAAAACTAATTCATTACATGTTCATTTTTTGTTTTGATACTTCAATTTGCCCCTCTCCCCGACCCTCTCCCCTCGGGAGAGGGTGTCTAGAAAATTAGTTTTATTTGGATTTATGAAAAAACTTAAAGCTTATAGCTAAGAGCTCAAAGCTATTTACACTGCTTTACCAGTCTTCGTTTCACTTCGCCTTGGTAAACTGATTTACTGATTAACTGCCTCTGGAGTGTATTTCTTAGCTGTCTTTTTAAGTATGACATCGCTTTCAGAAACAGCTTCTGCTTTATTATCAGCATCCTGTTCCAACACATATTGGAAAACGAGAGGAGCAACAATAGACGCGTCTGAGTTAATAGTGAAATTAGGAGTATCTGGATCTAATTTATGCCATGTAACCTTCTCGTTTGGTGGACATCCAGAATATCCTCCGTATGAGGTTACTGCATCACCAATGTGGCAGAAGTAACGCCACCTTTTACATTCTTTTTCATGATCTTGTAAAATACTTGGAACAACACACATAGAGAAATCTCCTGCTATTCCTCCTCCTATTTGAAAGAACCCAATCTCTTGATCTTTGTCGTTCTCTATATACCAATTGGTAAAGTGTTCGAACTGCTCTGTCCCAGATTTTATGACTCCGTGATTTGCTACTTTTCCTTGCATAACACTGGCACAAAACATGTTTCCGAGTGTGGAATCCTCTACCCCTGGAGTATAAATTGGAATACCCATATCGCATGCAGCTACAACCCAAGAGTTCTCCATTGGAACATCATTTTTACCCTCAAAGAAATTATCTTTTATAAGCATGTATAGGTATTCCCAATGAAAATGAGACTCACCTTTCTGCCCAGCATCTGCCCATTTAATCAAAAGAGCATCAAATATCTCTAACATTACATCCTCTGGGATACAGGTATCTGTAACACGGTTATAACCTTCATCTCTTGTTGCTTCATCTTGCTTCATTGTTAAATACCTCCAATTTGGTTGAAGTTTGTAAGTTGAGTTTCCTATTAGATTAAATAGGTCTTCCTCGATATTTGCAGCAGTTGATGATATTGCATGTACTTTTCCTGCACGAATCATTGGTGCCAAAGTTTTGCCAATTTCTGCAGTACTCATGGCTCCAGCCATTGCAACCACCATTTTGCCACCGTTATCACAAAAGTTTACCCACCCCTTGGCTGCGTCTAGCGTTTCACGAGCGTTAAAGTGCTTAAAGTTCTGTTCCAAGAAAGTAGATATTGAGCCCATATATTTATAGGGTAATGATTAAATCTAATTTACCACCACATGCTCTGCTACATGTAAGTGTTCCTTTTTAACCCTTTGTTCGATAGAACGCAAGTCTGTTTCTTGAAACATTTTAAATTCTGAAGCTATTTCTGCTCCTTTTCCATAAATATCAATCATATCTCTTGAGCCATCTCTTTCTATTTCCCTTCTAATAAACGTTGCGCGCCAATCTGCTAAATATAAGTTTTCGTTAACAACTTCTATCATTCTCTTCCAATCTACCGCTCTACAACTGTACATATCCATTCTGATATGTGGCAAACGACCTGGTTTTTCAAAATAGTGCCCACTAATGTGGCTTGTAGTTATTGGCTGAATAAATGACCACCCTGGAGCTCGTAGGTCTACAGCATGATGAATCTGAAGATCTCCTAATTTGACCATATCAAGTGCACTAAGCAAAGAATTGACTAGTTTGTTAGTAATTGATTCGTGTTGAGTCTCATCTAAAGTCTCTTCTAGATGTGCATCAAGTATAAAAATCTCGTGAAGTAATGAGAAATCGTTAGGGGTTTCTGAATTCATGTTCGGTAAATTACAGGAAAGGGATATCCATTTTGTGTCTATTTCTTGCGACCTGCAATACACACAATGTGTGTATCTGTTCTATATATATTCAGTTTTGTATAAATTTTTTATTCAGTACTGTAAAAAAGCCCTTACATTTGTAATCCAAAGGTTCTTATATTTTGTTATTAGAATGCCATTTTAAGACAATATTAAAGATATATTTTTTCAAAAATATTTTATGCAAAATTTGATGTACATTCTTGTATAAGAATTATGATCAGACTAAGCAATTTCTGCCCATTTACAGACCTCTTTCGTGATTAATTTCTTTTCAAGTAGATCTTTTGCACTATGTTCAAAAGTACACATTCCACCATTCTTAATATTCGTCTGCATTACAGATGGCAACTCTTGAGTTCTACCCTCTCTAATAATATTTGCTA
>Ga0209249_1002316_pt1 | contig 15790 bp, 8 predicted proteins | sample SaaInlV_200m_DNA_4_FD_184653 | JGI IMG/M metagenome (GOLD analysis project Ga0209249, IMG submission 184653) | Marine microbial communities from expanding oxygen minimum zones in the Saanich Inlet - SI037_S3LV_200m_DNA (SPAdes) (version 2) | ecosystem: Environmental > Aquatic > Marine >...
AGGAATGGGTGGACTTGGCAATTGAGGTGTGTAAGCTGAGGGCAGGAAACGGCTCAGACGGCTGAGAACTCGGTACTCTCAAGTATCGGTGATGAAGCCGTGGTTTGCGTCTGTGAAGGAGTTGGAGATGGGCTCGACATTCAGGTAGTAGTACTGGCTCTTGTCTCCGCCGGGGGCAAGGCAGATGTTGATGCATTCCTGCAACCAGATCTCTGCATCCCTCCCACGTGGCTGGAAGGCCATGTCTTCTCTCTGAAGGCCCGCCCGGAAGCGGACGTAGAGATTTCTCTTGTCGTAGAGGACTTGGAATGTCGTCTCTTCCTGGAGTTCCGCTGTTTCGCCACGATTCTTGTCCAGCCTGTGAACCGGCACTTTGTTCCAGGCGTCGGCGGATATGTCCACGGCACGCGTGGCTCGCTTGACCGCGAGTCGCTTCGATTCGAGTGCCTGCTTGAGGAAGGATCCGGTGCGCATGTCGTCGACGTTCCAGCTGAACGGCTCGACGCCCAGTCGTCGGCCATTGGTCTTGAGCTGGGCGACGCCCCTGTAGGAGAAGGAGGGCAGCTTGCCCGTCTTGCGTTTCCCCTTCGCGAGGTTGGTCAACCAGCTATTGCGTTCTTCCACCGCATCGACGGCCAGGGCCAGCGACGCTCCATTCGGCTTGGTGAGATAGGCATAGTACAGATGGATCGTGTCCACGATTCGTCTGAGGTAGTCGAATTCCAGGCGGGTGGCTTCGAGACGTTTCCGTGCCCTCGGCGATTTGACCACGCGCTCTGCGGCGGACAGCTGGTTTTCAAGCGCGTTGATCAGCACCGGCGTGTAGATACTGCTGAAGGCGAGTAATGGGTCGCGGTTTCGGCGATAGCCATACTCCATGGCTTCGGGCATAAACTCAAGGCGCTGATGCAATTTTCGGTAGAAGCTGCGCATGGGGCCGGCAGCTTCCCGGTAGGCTGCCTCGATGTACTCTTCTCTGAGTTCATCGAGGCTCTTGGCACCCGGGGCATTCATGGTCCGCATGAACGCGTAGACGTTGATGCCCTCGATTCCGTAAGCGAAGGGCTTGCCGTTGTTCTGAATCAGGCGAACTCGATTGTCGACAAGCGTGTTTGTGAGTTCCTTGATGTACGTGCCGGCGCGGATGGGCGTGAACCCGGTCACATGGAACGTTCCCCACGTGTAGGTATACGCGGAAAAGCCGCCGGGAACGTCAACGCTCTCCCACTCCTTGAGGGATTCCCTGGTGGGATGGGTGATCTGGATGAGAACGTTGTCCGGGAATGCGCTGAAGGTCTCTGGCGGGTGTCTGGTCACGGAGTAGGCTGTCATCATCAGTTTCTTGCCGGGGCGATCCCTCTTGAGTCGGAGAGCGATATCGCGGTGCATGATCCAGATTTTCTCACCCCAGGCACTGTCTTGAAGGTATGAGCGAAGATCGGTCGGCGAGTGGGTGGGCTCTACGCCGTACAGCCCATGGCAGGCATCGCAGCTGCATGGCACAAAACCGTCGTTCTGGCCCAGTTCTATGGTATCGTAGCCGGTGTCGCAGTCCTCGAGGATCTTCTTGTAGATCAGATCTCGAACCGTGGCGTTGGAGAAGCAGAGATGGCGTCCCCTGGTGTCCCGATGGCCCCCACGTAGAGCGAAGTATTCCGGGTTCGTCTGGCCATGTGTCTCGGCACTGATCACCGTGTGATGATAGTGACCATAGTTCGAGACGATGCCCGGGCTGGGTTCCAGTCCATTCGCGATGGCGTAGATGTCCTTGCTCCTTGAGATCTCGACGTTTTTCCCATAGGTGCGAGTGGTCGTGTCCAGGTCATCAGGCACGAAGATCACGGGGGTTGGCAGGAACCCGATGCCGTGTTCTCCGGGTGAAAGAAAGCGGACGCCTGCATACGCGTAGAGGAATTCGGTCGTTGCCTTGAGTGTGCCCAGGAACGGAATTCCGCCAAGCCTGGCTTCGCGTTTCCTTCTCCTATCCAGAGGAATCGGGTCGGGCTGATCATTGCCGGCGATGATCAGGTTTCTCCCAGCGACTCTGAACGTGTAGGTCCAGCCTTCCATCTTGGCAAAGTCAACTCCGGATGCGGCTGCGACTTTCGTGTGACCAAGATAGATCCCGGGCTTGTTTCCCTGAGCAGCGGGTTCAGTCGCGACTGTCAGGGCGATGTCGTTCTCCGCAAAGGCCCGTTGGAGGAGGTCGGCTGCGTCTTTGACGGAGCGTTCTATGGCTGGACTGGCAAACTCATCCGGAATGATGATCTGATAGTTGGAGCGTCCCATTGCTCCCAGCAGCAGTTCCCCGCCAACTGTAGGAAGCTGGAGGACTCCCACCGTCAGAGCGATCACGATTGTTCGCATTGGGTTGTCCTCAGTTCTTCGACGGCTTGGCATGTGCATTGGCGATGCCGTTGTCGTCAGCCTTCACTCGTCGGGCTCCGGATTCGATGAGAACGGTCGTCCCTTTGGCGTTGAAGATGTTGTTGGCTACCGTGACATCGCGGATGTCGCTCGTGATGTGCACGTTCACCCGGGCCGATTGGGGATCCGCCCGGTAGACATCCCGGCCGGCGAAGTGGAAGATGTTCCCGGTGATGAGCCCGCAGTGAGACCGGCCGGAGACAAGGATGTCCGTATAGGGAGTCTCGCTTGGGACCGCGCTATACATAAGATTGTCAGTAATGGTAAAGAACTTGCGGTTCCGCAGGCGAATGCCGACTTCGGTGCAGTTTATGTGGCAACCTGTGATCAGCAATTGAGGCTCAGGGATGGGGGTGTCGATGTCAATCCCGACTGCGCATCCAACGGCCGTACAGCGGATGAAGCTGGCGTCCTCCGGCCCTTCCGGGGCGTTCCGGCACAGGATGCTGTAGCCCGTCCTGGTGCCCCACACGTAGCAGTGTTCGAAAGCCGGGGCGTAACACCAGTCAGCGCGGACGCCACACGCCCCACCCGTGCTGTTGTCCGGTGCCGGCCTATCCGTTCCACGTTGACGACTGGAGTGCACGACGAGGTTTCGGAAGAGCGGCCGCCAGTGGCCAGTGGCATCCAGGCCCACGCTGAAGTAGTTGGACCGGTAGACATTGTCTCCGCGGATGTCGACATTCTCGATGGTCAGTGTTCGGTAGTTGCGTGCCCCTCGCCCGGGGCTGCCAAAATCCAAGGCCGTTCCGCAGTTTTCCTGGCGGGCGACGATCGAGAAGTCTCGCAGGTTGAACTGCGTGGCGCAGGCAGGATCGACGAGTCGGAATAACCCGCCGGGGCTGTCGCAGAGCAGGTTTGAGACGCTCTGTCCCTCTCCTTCGACGGTGATTCCGGAGCGGGCGGAGTCCGCAGCCCGCAGAACAAGCTCAATCCTTCGGGTGATGCGGTAGTCTCCCGGCGGGATGCGAAGAACACCGTGGGCAGCATTGCCGAGAGCAGTGAAGGCCTGTTCGAACGCCTGCGTGTCGTCGGCTCTGGCATCGCCTTTGGCGCCCAGTTGGCGGACATCACAGATGACAGACCCCGCGCGCTGCGGGAGTTTCGGAGCGGCCGTGCGCTCGAGGAAGCCTTGTTCCGCAAGCGAGACCGAGAGGTCGAGGATCCGGCCGTCTGCCATCAGAATCTGCGGCTCAAGCCAGTCGGCCATATCACCGACCACGATTCCCGCTTCCTCCACGACCAGGGCCATCATTCCGGCCGAGCCCAGCGCAAGGCTGACTGGTAGAGGCTCCATCCCTTTCGACAGCAACGGTGACCGATAGGCCTCCTGATCGTCGAGGAGGACCACGAACGAGGCCGTTCCCGCCATTCTGGGCGCGTTGTCCATGCCAATCCTGGCCATGAACTGCTTGCAGGACGGAGCCAGTTTCAGCTCGATTCGTGCCGGAGCCTGCACGCAGATCCCTCTTGCGGACCCCGCACGCCCGACGCGCAGTGGCTTCCCGGTCAGCCCTCGGTCGAGAGCGGGCGAGCCGATGTCATGCGTAGCACCGAGGAACTCGACAGGGGAGGGGGCGTTCGTCGTGTTGCCGGGCGCTGACCTGAGGACGGCACAGCTACAGTAGACCGCAACGGTCACCACCAGTATCGGGCGGAAAGTGTTCCCAGGCATCACGTCTATCTCACTTGTCTGTAAGCTCGGACTGCCTGTTCGGAATGGCGGTTGTGCGCGGGAGACTTCACTCAGATATTTCTGATAAGGCCTTCTGGAGCCGCGACGGCCCCCCCTCGACTTCCTCCACGTCCGCACGGGCTGCTCGGGCGGCTGCTCGGTGTCTGCACTTCACACAACCTGGGTGGCACCCGCCGGGCTTCGACACACAGTGTATGTACCCGGTCCAGGGCCAGTCGGTATTGAAGGCAACACCGGGATTATCCCTTGGGTTCGGTACCATGAAGAGAGGCAGGTTGAGGGTACCGTACCACTGCCTGCTAAGCCAGTACCAGACTCCTCGTGCAGCGCCGGTAAGGGGTTCACCGGCATACGCGCCCTGGCCGTACTGAGCCGGTATTTCCATCATCCCGAGGTACAGGTCAGAAGCCGCGCGGGCGAGTTTCCGAGGGTAGGGCATCAGTCCCTCTTTCAGCGACGGCTTGAGGAAGCTGTGCTGGGTGCCGTATTGCCAGGGGTACTCTGCATCCAGGGGGATCCCGAACCCCACATTGTCTTCGGGGTTGGCCGTCCAGAAGCCGAACAGCTCCGTGTAGCCCCAGCTTGTGCGGCCCGCCGCATGCCCCACACCCCGGAAGACGCCCAGGACCGCCCCGATGGGTTTGGTGATGAACCTGAATCTGGTGGCTCCCAGCCCCTTATCGAATCCCTTGTAAACCTGCATCGGGATTTCGACCAGGCCGGTAGTGGAATTGATCGCGCCGCGCACGGCCTTTCGCCCCATCCCCTCCAAGAGCTTGTCGGTGGCTCCGTAGCCTGAGAAGCCTGTCAGGCATCCGGTTGTCACGAGAACTGCCAGTAGTCGTTTCCCTATCACGTCTCTGCCTCCTGAGTTCATGAGCGCTTGGTCAGGATCTGGGGAGCCCGGCAACAGCACGTCGTTTGCGTAATGTAGCGTCTGAAATGCCCAATGGTGACTGGGGCCTCTCCGAGTCTATTCTGCAATTCGGAGCTCAAGTCGCTGCATGGTAAGGTTGTAGTCATCATAGGTTCCGGAAGAGATCATCACCATCCGGAGCCCGTCTTCACTCATGAGCTTTGTAGGGAAGCACGGCTGGTATATGCCGTATTGGCCCCAGCGGTCCTGCTTGAAGAACAGAGACCACGGCCCCCAGGGCTCGGGGGCTTCGAACAGGGCCAGTTGGCTGTTCTCGGCGGCGATGTTCCCCGTCGTGTTCCCGTCCTCATCTATGGTGGGGTAGGTCATCTGGTGGTGGGGGAAGGGATTTCCCTTGCCGTCGTGGAAGCCGTAGTTGCCGAGTATGTATCGTCCGATGCCGGCATTGTAGCTGACATGGTCTTCCCCGGTCATCAGTGGGTACCGGAATACCGCCGTGGCCTTGGTTTCGTCGCCACTCCATGACGGCACATTGTCCTTGTCAATCGCGCCGCAGAACTCCCACGCATCCCTGGTCAGGATGTTGTCTTTCGGCACCCGCCCAAGCAGGATGCAGTCACCGTTTTCCCAGTAGCTGTTTCCGTCATCGCCCACTCCGGGGAAATAGGCATAGACATACTCATCCCGGGCCCCCTCATAGCTCTTTCCGAACTGCAGGAAGTGACAGGAGGCGAGCCGCCCCGTGAAGAAATCGGTTGGCGTCGCATCGCAATTCCAGCTCACACCATAGTCGGTCGAGGTAACGATCCACCCATTGGTGTTGTGCTGTCGGTTGAACGCCGGGTTGTCCCCGTAGTTCTGGCTCTCCACCGCGAAATACATGACCCCGTCCACATGCAGCATGCCTGCGGGCTTGATGCTGTTTGGGGTCTCCTGTCCGGGGACCATGCAGTATTTCCGGTTGTCAACGGGGCGCTCGTTGACCAGCCACGCACTGGGCATCAGTTCACGGTCGCGCAGCGTGATTTTCCAGAAATTCATGGGGCTTCCCATGTTGTCACCCGCCCCGCCATACAGGTTGTCGTCGTCGGCCCAGGTGATGGGCCACATGTCGCCATCGCCTTTGTGGTAACGGTACTTCTCAAAGTGGACGGCCGTGATCAGGTCACTCTTCGGATAGGGCGGAGTCAACGCATCAGCCATTCTTCTGTTCCCTCGCATATCCAGATAAAGAAAGAGGTCAGGCTCTAGGTAAGGTGCGAGGGAAACGCTCTTTGCGCAAGGGGAATCAACCCCTGGACAGGGCGGTTTCATTAGCACTTCGGTGAAAAGGTGAGAGTGTGGACGTTTGCCTGTAGGGGGGGCACACTCTCAACTGACTCGCGCAGACGTCCACGGACGGGGTCGGTTCGCAGGGGGACCCGGATGGAAGCTGGGAACGGGCAACGCTTTCATGGCCCACCGAGCTCGTCCAGGCAAGCACACAGCGGGGCAGCGGTGATGTTCGGGGCCAGTGGGTAGGTCGTTTCTACAGGGGCGACGACCCATGCGTGCTCAATCCCCAGATCGGTGATTGCGTTGCGCAACCCGCGTCCCGCCGCCGGGGCGGAGGATGCCTTGCACTCAACGGCCAGTCGTCGGTTCCCTCTCTCGAGGACGAGATCGATCTCGGTGCCGTCCGATGTCCGGTAGAAGCTCGCGTCCCATGTTGGACGCGACTGGACCACGGTCTCAATGACCAGACCTTCCCACGATGGCCCCACCACGGGATGGCCGAGAAGCTCGTTGGTCGATGCAATTCCCAGGAGAGAGTGCAGTATCCCCGTATCTCTGACGTAGACCTTAGGTGACTTGGTGAGGCGTTTCCCCAGATTGGGTAGGCAGGGGGGGAGGATCCGCAGGACCAATGCGTCGGCAAGGAGATCAACGTACTTCCGGATCGATGTGTGGCTGACCCCCATGGATGCCCCGACGCGTGACGTATTGAGCATCTGCCCATGTAGGTGCGCACACATCGTCCAGAGCCGACGAAGTGTGCTGGCCGGGGTGCGAACCCCGAGTTGGGGCAGGTCGCGCTCCAGAAAAGTCGCCACGAAGCTCCGTAGCCAGCGTGCGCTTGTCGTGTCACTTCGGGCGAGGAAGCTGCGTGGGAAGCCGCCTCTGAGCCACAAGCGCCGTAGCCCCACATCATCGGCTTCACCGGCCACTTCAGGAGCCAGGAAAGGAGTCAGTTCGACGTAGACCAGACGGCCGGCCAGAGATTCCGAGCTTTGGCGGATCAGGTTGGGCGAAGCCGAGCCCAGCAGAAGAAACTGCCCATTCTGTTCCCGACCGTCTATGACGCTGCGGAGGACGCGGAAGATCTCCGGCGCTCGTTGTATCTCGTCAAGGCAGACGAGGCGGCCGGAATTGGCGCCGAAGAAGAGCAACGGGTCTGACAGCTTGGCCAAATCTGCGGGATTTTCCAGGTCGAGGTAGACGGCGTCTGCGTTAGGTGCAATGAGCCGCTTGGCCAATGTGGATTTCCCGCACTGGCGCGGACCGAGGATGGCGACCGCAGGGAAGTCCAACAGCCCTGTCATGACATCCGCTTCAACCCGCCGGTGAATGTAGTCTGAATGCTGCATATTGAAACTATAGAACACAATATACAGATAACAAGACGGGCCGATTTTCACGCCGGATGTACCGGGCTCGAGGCGGCTCCGTGAAGGCGTGCTTGCCTGTCCGCCCGAACCGCGATCTGCCGTCGTTCCTCAAAGGGAACTGTGGCGGGACAAGCTACGGGGAGTGGCCAGGAGAGGAAGCGACGACTCGCGCAGAGGCGCGGAGCTCGCAGAGGAGGAGCTCCGGGAGTTCTCGTGTAGCTCCGCGCTCCGGGCGGAGTCTGTCTTCCTCGTGTCCGAAGGGCTGCCATGCCGCGACCGTCTTCAGAGGAAGCTAACAGCATTGGGGGAGGGGCAGACAGAAAACCGTTAGCAGGCGGCAGCTACCGGTAGCCGTCGATGCTTGCATCTCGCTGGCGCGAGGGGCACCGGCTGGTCTTGGCTGGGGCAGGGGACGGCCGGCTACGGCCGCATGGCCTCGCTACGCCAATAGCGGATTCTGCCGCCGTCGGTCTGGCGCTTGAGCTGCGTATACGGCAGGAACTCGCCGTGTCCATCGAAGAACGCGATGTTCGCCCCGGGCGAGTGGACGGTTGATGCGGTCGCCCCCGCAGGAACGAAGGTACCGCAGCACGCTGTCAAGCAACTGGTGTTGTTCACTGCGATATAACGGACCAGGTAGCCGTTCCGAACCCAGCCGCCCAAAACATGTCGAGCATCACCGAGAACAAGGGTATCCGTAGGAGATTTCACCTGAATCATGTTGAAGCCGGCGTTCTGCTGCTCTTTGCTGCATGCATAGTGTATCGGCTTCTGCATCGGGGGGCAGGTGTACCAGGTAGTGCTTCCGCCCTGTCTCGCCGGGCATGAGTAGATGTTGTGGTCGCCCACATATGGCTCAATGGCCCAGAACCAGATCTTCTCCCCGTATATGGAGTTATTCCGATGGTTGGTGTAGTTCCAGTAGGGGATGTTGCCGTCATAGTCGAGACGGTATTGGGTGTGGCCCAAACCGAGCTGTTTGAGGTTGCTCCCGCAGCTGGCCGTAAGTGCTCTTCCTCGCGCCTGCTGCAGAGCGGGCAGAAGCATGGCTGCCAAGATGGCAATGATCGCGATTACCACCAGCAACTCGATTAGCGTGAACCCTTCATCCTTCCTTCGCACTGCCATGCCCTGCACTCCTTTGGTTCGGGACGTTGCCCCAGTATAATCGGCTTGACACCGAGCGTGTTACGACCGGTTCATTGTACATCAGGAATGCCTTGGGAGCAAGAGGCTTCCTTCTGGGGGGCGGAGAAGTGTGCCCATGGAGGGCAGAAACAGGAGGCGGGTGGCGCAGCCGTCGCGCGTCCCGGGAGTTTCTGTTCAGTTCCGGGGTGTTGGGTGTTCGACCGGTCGGCCAGGTGGAGTAGTGTAGAGCGCATGACCGTCTGAGATCGCGGTCGAGAGCGGTGGCAAAGGAGGAGCAGATGTTACTTGCGCGTCCGAACCCGGGCCGAGGCAGGACGGTGGGGCCTTGGTGCCTCTCCCTGCTGTGTGCCGGTATGATGGTTGCCGGTGCTTCTGCCGGGCAGGAGAGGCTCGACCTTGTCAGGGACGGTTACGCACATGCCGTGATTGCTGTCCCGCCTGACGCGGGCAAGGTTGCGGACTTCGCGGCAAGGGAGTTGAAGCAGTTCCTCGACCTCGCCACCAGGTCAGATATAGCCATCTCGCAAGCAGTCCCGGCCGAAGGTCCGGTCATCCTCGTCGGTGATACGGCGGAATCGCGGGAGCGTGGACTGGATGTGAGTGAACTTGGGCGTGATGGCTTACGGCTGCTCCGGTCGGGCCGTTTCGTCATGGTCGCCGGGCGCGACGACAAGCAGTACAACATCGAGAACTACGCCGATCATGTCGATGAGGCCCCGCACCGTGGGCGCGGTTGGCGTTCCCGCGAGATCAAACCCGAACACGGTACGCTCTTCGCCGCGTACGAGTTCCTCGAACGGGTCGTCGGGGTTCGCTGGTACTACCCAGGCGAGCTCGGCACCAGTGTCTCACAGAAGCGGGACCTGACCGTCGGCGCGCTTGATGTGACCGACGAACCACGCATGGTCGTCCGCTGCATGCCGGGCTTCGGGGACTGGAGTATCCCGGGGCACACAACCTGGCGGATGACCGACTATACCGAGCTGGGGGTCACCCGGCCGGAATCGACCCGGTGGGCATTGCGCTGCCGCCTCTCCAGCTTGCACCGCCCCGTCAACCATCTGCCTCTGACCCTCAGATTCTACTACCGCTACCGGAAGACGAACGCGGAGTTCTTCGCACTCAAAGAGGATGGCACGCGCGACATTTATTGGGGGAAGGACACCAAGAATGGCTCGCTCTGCTACAGCCACCCGGACGTCATCCGGAAGATCGGTGACGACGCCGTCGCCTATTTCTCCGGCAGGAAGGCGACGGAGTTGGAAAGTGCCCCGTGGAACGCCCGATGGGATGCTGATCGCATGCAGGATATCTACTTCTCGTTGCTTCCGGGCGACAACTACAAGGGCTGCCATTGCGAGAGGTGTCAGGCGCTCGTTGACCCGGAGTCGCCATACGGAGAGTATTCGGCCATCGTCTGGAGCTATGCTCGCCAGGTTGCTGCGAGAGTCTACGCGGCGTTCCCTGAAAGGCGCTTCACCATGCTGGCCTATTCCCATTTTCGCCAAGTCCCAAAGGACATGGAGAGGCTACCCCCGAACGTGCTCATCGGGGCGACGGCCGTGCACTTGGGGAACAGCCGTGACAACAGTGTCATGGAGACCGTATTTGCCGATATTCGGAGGTGGAGCACCTACAGCCAGAGCCCGATCTTTCTCTGGAGCTACCACATCGATCGCCCCCAATACGACGGCATCCCGCAGCCCCGACTTTGGTCCGCGGGGCGCTTCTACAACGAACTGGATGGTCTCAATGTGGACGGTATCTTCCTCGAAACGTTGGTCAGCCAAGGCTTCCAGGCGCATCTCGACGTCTATCTGAACTTGCGCATGATGTGGGATCCGACGCTTGACGCCGAAGCGTTGATCCGGGAGTATGCCCGGCGCATGTACGGGGCCGCAGCCGATGACGTCGTCGAGTTCTTGAGGGTGAGCGAAGACAAGTGGGTCAACGGCATCATTCGCTGCGACAAGGGTCGCTACCGGGGCGCTGCTTACCAGGATATTGTCGACATTCCAGCCGAACGCTGGGGCAAGGAGCGAGGGCTGACCGGGCTCTGGGAGGAGGTCTACACCCGGGACGTTATCCGTCAGCTGGGCGAACTGATGAGCGCCGCGGAGGGCAAGCTGAGGGACGCAGACGAGGTCACCCGGAAACGCTTCCAGCTTTTCAGAAAGCGCTTCTACGGCAAGCTGCTCGCGCGCTGGCGGAAGGACGCCCCGGCACACCTGCAGTAGGAAGGCTTCGGGACGATTGGGCGGCAATTCAGTGAACTGGCGCCGTCACTGCACGATGTACACGGGGTCGCGGTTGACCATGAGCCCGTTCGGTGCTGGTTCGACCGGGCGTCCCCAGACCGAGAATGCGGAGGCCCCCTTCGGCAGAGGCACTGACTGGTCGCCCTGGTTGCTCCACACGACTGTCATTCGGTCCTCAGGTCTGCGGAAGTGCACGCGGACGAGCCCCGCGTCGCCCTTTTCCTCGAGCCTGTCGAAATCGGCTGTCTGCAGGAAGTGGAAGGCGACCGCAAGGGTGAGGCCGGCAGGCGTGACCGTGTTGTTGAGCTCGAAGTAGTGTCCGCATCCTCGGGCACAGCAGTCCGGCTGCACCTTCGCATGGAACAGGAACCACTTCCGGATGCCTGCCGCGCGTCTTGCCACCAACATTTTCGCGAACAGGATCGCGCCGCTGTAGGCCTCCTGACCAGGCAGTGTGCGGAACTTGCGGGATGCGCTGTCGATCGGTATGCCGCTCTCCGTGTCCCAAATCTCGACCTCCTTGCCCGTGTAGCTGCGGACGAGTTCCCGAACACTCTCCACGCAGCGCATATAAGACGCAGGGCTCTGGCCGCAAGGCGCTGCTCCCGTGCCGTAGGAGTGGATTGAGATTGTGTCCACCAGCGAGAACACGCCTGCTTCGCCGAGGGAATTGAGGAAGTCCTTGTGGTGCGTGTTCGTTCCGCCAACACCGATGATCTTGGCCATCGGATCGGCGCGACGAATCTCTTCGGCTGCTGCTTTGGCAATCATGGCGTATTGCTGGCCAGGCGTGCCGGCCGGTAGCTTCTTTCGAGCGCTGTGTTGAGGTTCGTTGGTGATCTCCCAGGCACGAATGTCGTTGCGGAACTGTGTGACCGTTCGGTGGACGTATGCACGCCAAGCAGGAATGTCCTCCTGCCTCAATGTCATCGCATGGAAGTGCCTGGTGCGCCCCCGGCGATCCTTCCCCTCGATTCCCTGCACCCATCCCGGACAGCGATCGATCAGCCCCAGCATCTGCGTGCCCGAGCTCCGACGCATAGTGACTTGCCTCGGCTCCTCGGTCCTCCACTCACCTTTGGTCGGCTCAAGCGAAACCCACTTGGTGGGGGTGCCCATGATGTCGTGGAACCGATCCCAGCGTACGCCCAGCCGGTGAGCCGCGCGCAGGGCCGCGTCGTCATTGGACATGTGCGATCCGAGAGAGAACACGGCGTCGTGGATCTCCGGCGTGAGCGGGGTCTTGACCACGAATGTCTCGCCCTCAGCGCAGTCAGCGGCGGGAAGCCCCGTGCGTGTCTCCACGCGCCAGTAGCCTGTGGGCAGGTCCCTGATGACACATGTTCCAGTTTGCGTGCCATCCAAGGCCACTGGCTCGCAACGTGCTTCCGTATTCGTTTCGTCGAACAGCGCGATCTGAACGCCGTCAGGGAGGGGGCGCCCCTCTGGGTTCCAGATACGCACATCCAGCTGCACGTCCTCCCCAGGCAAGTACACGCCTTTCGGAGCTCGACTTCGGACACTCAGTTCTATGGCGGACCGTGGTGTGTATGCCGGATCGGTCTCGGCTGGACAGAGCACGACATCATCCACGAGCAACGGCCCGGTGGATTCCCGGGGAATATTCCAGATCCGCAGATAGAAGAACGGTTCCGAAGCTCGCAAGGCGTCCGGCACAGTGAAATCGAAGCCGATCTTCTTCCATTCTCCCGCTCCCACCGGGATGCTCTTGAGTATCGACACGCCGCCTGTGGGCCACACGTAGCGGCAAGGCCCAAGTCGCACGTGGCCCTTGCCGGTCTCGAAACGGCACCAGGCACTCACCCGATATGGTCTGCCCCGGGCGAGTTTGTACCACGTGGATGTGAGTCCTTGGCGTCCGGTCAGACGGAGGGCACCGCCGCCCGAGTGCCCTTGACCAGCTACGACCTCGGCGGCTGCGTGGTGATACCAACCCTCGAAACCCAGCTCAAAACCGCTGTTGTGAAGCACGTTCCCCGGTGCCGGTTCGGGATCGGGAGGCGGCGTGTAGTCTGGTGGCAGTTCCGTGGCCTCTACCGAGTCAATCCACAGTGTCGTCGTGGCTTTGACCATGAGCATCAGGCACGCGGTGTTGTCTTCCGTGCCCTTGTAGACGGCTGGGACATGACCCAGGAGGTCATAGTCACGCCACGCTTCCCCGGCCTGCACGGTCGTTGTCCAATACCGACGGTATGGGGCTGGCTTCCGGCGCACCATCACGTCTACCGACTGCTGGCCAAGGCAGCGCAGTCTAAGCCGGATGCGGTAGGTCCGTCCCTTGACAGCCGTGACGTTGCCCAGGATCGTCTGGAGAAAGCCGGGGACCTCGATCTGCATCACCTTGCCTCCGGATGCCTGGGGCTCATCGACGATCGTGTATTCCGGCTTCACACCCGCGTATCCTGTGTCGTCGTGGATGTTGGATTTGGTCGGGTCCCACTTCCTCGACACGGTCAGCGGTTTGCTGTAATCCTCGGCAAAGATGAGGGCCGGGGTTGGTTCCTGGGCATGCACCGGGAGCAATGGCGATACCGCGAGCGCAACCCACGCGAACCGCAGGAAGGCGGACACACGCCAGTTCGGATGTGTGTTCGTCATTTGTCTCCTCCATCAATGGGGGGCTGCCGCTGACAGATCTCTGCAATGACCAGGCCGCCGTCCGGCACCGTGACCTCAAGGGACCTGGTGTCCTCGATCGTGCGCGGCGCGGATACACCGACAAGAGCTCCGTTCTTGTCGTACTGGTAGAGCTTCAGCCGGCAGTCCCTTCCGGGCCATGCGTACTGCCCGGTCACTGTCGTGATGAGACGCTCTTCGCCGACCACGGTGCCGGGGGCGATGCGGCAAATCGTGATCGGGTAGAGCTTGCAGACGAAGTTATTGGGGTCATCCAGCACGAGATTCACGGATGACGGTGAGTAGATGCAGCCGTTAGACAGACAGCTCTTCACCGCGTCGAACACGCCGCGAACCGTGGTCTTGTCGCCGAAATTGCCCAGAATTAACGGTACCGTTGCGAGATGAGCCCCCGCCCATCTGCCGTAGCCATTCCCACCTTCCACAAACCGCGCTATCGGTAGGGAGCTGACACTCCGCAGCGTGCCCGTACCATTGCCCAGGAAGAGCTTCCCGCGGGAAGCGACTTCACGCACGATCTCGAGCTGTGCGACCTCGGCCTCCGCCGCATTGTCGGACTTGAACCGCACCACATTCCCTTGCTCGTCAAGATCCGCCGAATACCCGTCCCAACGGCCGTAATCATAGCGGCTGTAGTCGCGCCTGGTCCCGGCCCAGCTGAATTCGTCAAAGTAGACGCCGTCGCAGCCGCAGTCATCGAGACTGCGTCGGACGTCTCGCAGCAGAGCCGAGAGGTATGCCGAACCGGCGCGCGGCACATAATAGAGAACACCCCAGCCCTTCTGCACACAGTCGCCCAGGTGCGCTCGGCTGTAATGGGAGCTTTCGAACGGCTGGCCATCAAGCGCCGTGATCGCGTCTGCGGCATAGGGCCAACGCTCGGCCAGTGGCTTGTAGGCGACCTCCATTGCCGGATGCATGAGCTGAATGACCTGAACGTTGGGGCAAACACGATGGATCATGTCGACGCGCCGTTTGTACTCCGTCCAGTGCAATTCCCGGTGAGCAAAGCTGACGAAAGCACCTACATCCAGGTCCGGCGTACCGCCTGGCGTGGGGGGCTCACCGTTGGCGAGCTTCGGATACCGTCCGCGTCGCACCTCGCTCACGTCGTAGCTCAGCCTCACCCACGGTCCGAGTGCCAAGACAATCGGCCCGAGATGCCCGAGCGATTGCCGCAATTGCTCTTCGCGATCCGGGATCTCCGGCGCGCGTGCATAGCTCCAGAAAACGGGCCGCGGTACGCAGGTGCCGTTGACGCCCCACCGCTGACGCACCGCGTTGATGAACGACCAGTAGCCACCGCCATCCCTGACCGTCGATACGGTCAGCGCGAAGTCGATCGACGCCCCGGGCGGCAAGGCAAGACAGTCGGAGAAGAGCTCTCCCACTCCTCCGTCGGCGCGCAACCCCATGAGAAGGCGCAGCCAGTCACTCTCCGCGGTAATCCCGAAGCCGTGTCCACTCGCCCGTCCGGATTGGAGAAAAACAGTCGGATTCTGCGGGCTGCCCGCGACGGCGCCGACATCGGCGTCGCCTCCGAGTCGGAACCGTGCCGTCTCCGAGCGAAGGAACACGCGATGCCGAAATGGCAGTCCGGCGACAGCCGTACCGGTATTCGTCCAACACTCTCGCCAATGCAACAGACCATCGCGCAATTCGAGCTTGCGGACGAGTCGGAAACCCGACCAAACAGCTTCAATCCTGAGCCCCTCCGCCCCCGCACTCTCGACAGACACGGTCACCTTTGCGGCTGCATCCGGCTCATCCGCGACGATGAGTTCCGATACGGCCTTCGGCTGCACGCCGATACCCGTTTCCACAAGCAGTTCCGCGGCACCCGAGGCAAGGGCGAATCCGCCTCTCCGTCCTGCACTCAGTCGCAGCGGGCCCTGCGTCACCGACGTCTCGACCTGGCCGCGCTCCGGCACCCGGTTGGGCGGCTTCGGCAGCAGCGCTTTGTCCACCCACCCGATCTCAATGTCTTGGACGATGAGGTCCATGTTCTTGCCAAGATGCGAACGCTTGCGGATGTTGCGGATGGTCAGTGTGTTCCCGTCGACACCCCGGGCCACGT
>Ga0209249_1002318_pt1 | contig 15771 bp, 6 predicted proteins | sample SaaInlV_200m_DNA_4_FD_184653 | JGI IMG/M metagenome (GOLD analysis project Ga0209249, IMG submission 184653) | Marine microbial communities from expanding oxygen minimum zones in the Saanich Inlet - SI037_S3LV_200m_DNA (SPAdes) (version 2) | ecosystem: Environmental > Aquatic > Marine >...
CAAACTTATGTTTAATAACATTATTTTTAGTTGCATATCTTTTTTGCACGATTCCTTAAAAAGAAAATTGTTAAAAAGTTGGTCGTTTAGCGCCCGTTTTTTTTATTTAACAATGGAATAAATGGACACTCACATGTGTTTAAATTAATATTTTATTAGATCTATTTTTATTATCTTAGCATCAATAAAAAGGTTTTTATACAACAAAAAGGTGATGTGTTTATTGCTTAAATTAGTTCAGGATTATTAAGTAAAACTAAGTATTGCTTTTTTATATAGGAAAATGCCTAAATTAAAATCAGCAATCTTAACCCTTTCATTAAGCAGTCGGTTTGTCAATTTTAGTTCCGGGTTAAGTTATTTTTACACAAGATTAATATCAAAGTGTACTGAGATGAGAACCATGATTTTTATAAGCCTTTTAATTTTTGCGGCAAATGGCGCAATGGGGCAAAAAAATATTATGAAGCAGGCCATTGAAATTGAAAGCCCGATAAATATCCCTTCCGAAGAAGTGAGAAAATTATTTACCCCGCCGCCATCTTTTAATCAACTAAAATCGGCAACAGAAACGATGTCGGAATTTGTAATCGATTTTATTAATTTCCCAGAAGATGCAAAAACTGCATTTATGTACGCTGTATCTATTTGGGAAAATTCACTTTCTTCGACTGTGCCAATTAAAGTACAGGCAATATGGGAGCCAATTGATGCCAATATACTAGCTAAAAGCAGGCCTGCATTAAATTATGTAAATTTTAACGGGGCAGTTGTTTTAGATGTTTATTATCCGGTTGCTTTGGCCGAAAAACTTTCTGGTGTAGAAATGAATGGCGATGGACCAGATATAATTTGTTCTTTTAGCCAAAACGCGGCATGGTATTTCGGAACCGACGGGAATACACCCACAACAAAATATGATTTTGCAACTGTAGTATTGCACGAACTTGCACACGGGCTTGGATTTTCTGGTTATTTAAAAGTTGAAAACAACCTGGGGTTTTATAATAATGCCAGTAATTTGCCTGGTATTTTCGATTATTGTGTTTACAATAATTTATCACAACAAATTGCCGACAACTCATTATTTCAAAGTCCATCGAGCAAGTTAAAAACCCAGTTAACATCAAACAACCTGATTTCATATTCTACATATAACAAAAATTTCCCTGCCAAACTTTTTGCCCCTACAACCTGGAAAAACGGATCGAGCCTTTTCCATTTAAATGAATCTGATTTTAATGCGGAAGATGGAAGCGGGTTAATGACACCTTATACGTACAAAGGAGAAGCAATTCATACACCAGGGAAAGAGACTCTTGAAATTTTATCTAGAATTGGTTGGAAAACTGTTTCTTTTAAATATAAAGAATTAAAAGATATTGAAGCGGTGAGTACCCCAATACCGGTCAACATAAGTGTTGTCAGTGATTTGGAACTCAATAATTCATCGGTTAAAATTATTTTTTCAACTAATTATTTTTCAACAAGCGATTCTGTAAACCTTAAATATGACGAAACAACTAATCTCTTTTCGGGGAATATTTCTTTAAATGGTTTATCTGGAAAAATTCTTTATTACTTTAAAGCAGAAACTACTGAAAAACAAGTTTTTACATCGCCAAGTGGGGCGCCGGGGAAAAACTTAAGTTTCAGGATTGGCCCTGATTATTACCCACCAAACCTTTTGCACAATCAAATAAAAATTGCATCACAATCGCCATCTTTAATTGATGTGTCGGCAATAGCCGAAGATAATGTAGGTGTCAATTCTGTTAGGGTGGAATACAAAATAGATGGTGCCATGCAAGATCCTTTCTTTTTAACCGGCAACCTAAATGATGACAGTTTTAATGGCACACTTGACATCCCGGCACAATTGTCAGCAAGCAGCATTTTGGAATATCGTATTGTAGCCGAAGACAAGTCGGCCAGGAAAAACTCAAAATCGGCACCTTCAAATGGTTTTTATTTAGTTGATATATTTGAATTGGAGGATCCTGTTTCGGGTTACTTTTCTGATTTTAATAGCGAGTTAACTGATTTTGTGTCCACTGACTTTTTTGCTTCAATTCAACCTGGGTTTAGCAGTGGTTTGCTGCATACAAAAAACCCATACCCTGTTTCGTATATCAACGATGAAAAACAAAATTTTACTGCACAATTAAAATTCCCCATAATACTGGAAGAAAACGGGCAAATGACTTTTGATGAAATTGTACTTGTTGAACCAGGGGAAGAGGGAGCTAGTTTTACCGACAACCTTTTCTGGGATTATGTAATTGTTGAAGGCAGCAATGACAATGGCGCAACATGGCTGCCCTTTGTGGACGGTTACGACTCAGGGGTAAATGAATCATGGAAATCAAAATTTACAAATACTATTGTAAACGATTTTTCAAAAGCCAGTGGCGAGGAAAGTATGTTCCTGAAACGATTTGTTAATTTAACAAATAACACTAATTTTTCGGCAGGCGACATTGTGCTTATCAGGTTTAGGCTTGCTTCCGACAAATCGGTCAATGGTTGGGGATGGGGTATCGACAACCTCGAAATACAAAGCCTTTCGACTTCTACCGACGAATTAATGGCGGATTCGGACTATAGTTTTTATCCTAACCCGTTCACGAGTAGCTTTTATATCGATTGTGCAAATGCTGATGGTTTGTCGGAGGTTGATATTACAGTTACCGACCTATTAGGGAAAACCGTTTTTAGGGAAACCTGGTACGACACGCAATTCAATCCATTGAGACAGGTTGATTTATCAGGCGCTTTACCGGGTGTGTATCTGGTAAGAGTGATGGATGATGAACTAAATATGGTAACAAATAAAATAATTAAAACCCGCTATCTGTCGGGAAAAGGAGATTAACCTTTTTTCATTTAAATAAAAAAACACAACCTGGAAACCGTAAAACTTAAAGGTAAAATCAACAATTGAGAACAAAACTCTTGTTATAAATTAAATTACAAACAACCCTTAGTCGCATAAATTTTTTACCTCTTTTTTAACGGTTTTTCAGGTTGTTAACCTTTATAAACAAACAAAAAATTAAATAAGTTAAAATTATTTTGCAGGTTGTAGCTTACTTAGTGTCTCATAGAAAACGCCAATAACAGCGTTATGCTCATCTTGAAAACAGTCATTTACGAAAGTAAACTCCTTGATTTTCAAGATTTCGCAAGCCTTGTTCTTGACATTTTCTAAGAAACACTTGAAAAATATATAGTTTTCTTAAAAATACTACTTAGCAATCGTTAAAAAGTAAATAGTAGAAAATTTTTGATTGATATTTGTTCTGCAATATTTATTTAATCATTAAAAAATACCTCTGCGATATCTAAAAAATTTAAAATTTCTGCTTCCTTTACTAACCTGAATTATTCATGAGTTTTTCGTTATGAGAATTCAAAATGCACAGAATAAAGGGAAGCACAGAGTTGAGCCTCGCAGAAATAGCCTTAGCTATTTTGAGAATCGAGAATCGAGCATTCTCTTTATTCAAAGCAGTTTGATTTCGGAATAGATAAATTTATGAATAGTTCAGGCTAAGTTCTTAATCCGTTTCATTGAGGGGTCAATGCATTTATGGACATTTAAAATAAGGCTCAAATGTTTTCGAACAAAAACTTTTGCCACTAATTAGTGCCAGAAAGAAAACTACATTTTTTAAGTCTTTTGATGTTTTCTTACAAAACTAATAAACACAAAAAAGGGTGCCTTAACAGCTTGCAACATAATATTGACAGTAATTAGGGCTGTATATTTATTTGTAAATGGGAATAATTGTGAAAAAAATAAAAATGGGAAAACACAAAATTTATAAAATTTTAGATCTTTTAAATAAAAAAAGAGGTTTCGACTTTTCAGGATACAGGGTTTCATTGCTCGAAAGAAGGATCCAGAAAAGAATTTCGGGTACCCTGAGCAAAAATTTTGATGATTATATTGAATATTTAGAAAAGTACCCCGATGAATTAGATAATCTTTTTGATGCTCTTACTATTAACGTAAGCAAATTTTTTAGGGACCCCCTGTATTTTAACTACATCAGTAAAATAATTGTCCCGGATCTTTTTTTAACAAATGAAAAAGAAAATGAGAAAAGCCTTCGTATTTGGTCGGCCGGATGTTCGTTTGGAGAAGAACCATACTCAATGGCAATTATTATTAATGAACTAATAAGCAAAAGTAAGACATTCATCCCTCCAAAAATATTTGCTACCGACATAGATAAAAAAGCATTAACGAGGGCTGCCGAAGGTAATTATAGTTTTAACAGCATCGAGAATGTTAAATACAGTATTTTCGAAAAATATTTTTCTAAAGTTGGCGACCAATTTATTTTAGCCAATGAAATAAAAAACAATGTGCTATTTTCGTTTTACGACTTATTAGATAAAAACCATACTGTGCCACCCGATTGTATTTACGGTGGATTCGACATTGTTCTTTGCCGAAATGTTTTAATTTATTTTAACCCTGACTATCAGAAAATAATTTTTGACAAACTTTACGGCTCACTAAATAAAAATGGATACCTTGTCTTGGGTGAAGCAGAGGTTCTTGCCGAAGGTTTCAAAGATAAATTTAGCAGAGAAAATAAATGGTGCAAAATATATAAGAAAGTTGGTTAAATTGAATGCCGAAAATTGACATTTGAACTATGGATATGGAAAAAACTAAAGGACATTTACAAAACGAGGTAGAACAATTAAAAAATAAAATTTCGGAACTGGATAATAATAAAACAGGAAACAAACTAATTGAAAAACAATTAAAAGAAAGCGAAGAACGATTCCGGAGGCTTACTGAAAAAGCAAAAGATATGATTTATCGAATGTCGTTACCAGATGGACTATACGAATATGTTAGTCCCGCTTCAGTCGATCTTTTCGGTTATACTCCAAAAGATTTTTACGATACCCCTATCCTAATCAGAAAAACAATACACCCCGATTGGCGAAAATATTTTGACGAACAATGGGTTAAACTCACAAAGGGAGACATGCCCCCAAGTTATCAATACCAGATTATCCATAAATCGGGTGAAACAAAGTGGTTGCACCAGAGAAACGTTTTAGTGAAAGATGAATCTGATAAACCAATTGCGATAGAAGGAATTGTAACCGATATTAGTGAACTAAAACAGGCAGAGCAGGAATTAAAGAATCAATCTTTAAGGAACCAACTCATTCTTGAAACAACAATGGAAGGCTACATTTTGGCAGATGCTAAAGGTAAAATTATTGATGTAAACCCTTCGTATTGTAATTTAGTTGGATATTCAAGAGATGAACTATTAACTATGGATATTCGGGAAGTTGAGGTAAAAATACCGCCAGAAGAAGTTGACAGGCGGATTAAACAAATGATTAGCAAAGGCAACGACCGTTTCGAAACAAAACACAAAAATAAAAATGGGACAATATTAGACCTGGATACAAGCATTAGTATAATGCATATTAATGAAACTCCACTGATAGCGGCTTTTGTAAGCGATATTACAGAACGCAAGGGGGCAGAGGAAAAAATGAAAAATAGTGAAGAAAAATTTCGGAAAGCGTTTGTAACAAGTCCCGATTCAATTAACATTAATCGCCTCGATGATGGACTTTATGTTGAAATTAACAAAGGCTTTACCCAGATATTAGGATTTACCGAAGATGAGGTAATCGGAAAAACATCTTTAGAATTAAACATTTGGGAGAACCTAACTGACAGGAATAAACTTGTTTCCGGATTACTGAAGAATGGCTATGTAGAAAATTTTGAAGCAAAATTCAGTACAAAAAAGGGAGAAATAAAAAATGGCCTGATGTCGGCGGCTGTTATTGAGTTAAATAGAATACCTCATATTTTGAGTATTACAAGAGATATTACAGAGCGTAAAATGGTTGAAGAAGAACTTGCAAAACACCGCGAACAATTAGAAGATCTGATTAAAGAGAGGACTCGCGAACTCGAAGAAAAAAATAAAAAACTGGATAATGCCATGAAAGTATTTGTCGGAAGAGAACTTACAATTAGAGATTTGGAGAAAAAAATTAGAATGTTACAAGGTAAGTAGGTTAAAATGGCACGAAGGTTAAGAAGGTGAGTTGTTGTGTTAGTTGAGTAAGTTAGTTGTTGAGTGAAATAATACGAAGGAAGTTAAGAAAGTCATTCGGTTGTCATTCAATGGTCATTAAAAAACAGAAAAAATGACAGCGAAGCGAATTAACGGCGAAGCCAAGTGACAATTAATGACAGCGAAACGAAATTACACGAAGTAAATGACAAAAAATATTAACATTCATGATAATAATTAAATTAGATCACCTCCCGTTTTCGCCTAATTTGAGGGGGACAGTTGAGGACAGTGGAACGGCTCGACCGTGACACTTCCAAAACAGGGGGTAATGAAATAAAAATTATAAACAATGAAACTTTACAAATTCAAAAGCATCAGAACGCGATTTGCCTACTGGATTTTACTATTCGCATTAGTTCCCTTATTAATTGCTTTAACAATTACCTACTTTCAAAGGGTAAATGGAATTGAAGAAAAGGCACTTGATAAACTTTCCGCAATTCGAGATTTAAAAGTGCAGCAAGTTGAGAATTGGCTGAACAACAGATTGGGAGATGTGCAAGTGATGGCAGGAGATTTTGAGATTAAAGCTTTAGAAAACACATTTGATAAAAAGGTAAAGTCAGCCGAGGACATTGAAAAAATTGAAATAGCCAAAGAACTAATTAATAGGAATTTGCGAAATTATCCCGATTACGAAGAAATTTTTGTAATCGACTCAAATTCTGGCATAATCGAACTTTCAACCAACGAACAACAAATTGGGAAAAATAAATCTATTGATACTTATTTTACCGTTCCCATTGAAACCGGTCAGATTTTTATCAAAGACATTTATTACTCTGATATAACCCATCAACCAGAAATGACCATTTCTCTTCCAATTTATTGTTTAGAACACAATACTCATGTTATTGGAATTTTGGTGGCCCGAATTAATCTCGATAATTCCTTATATAAATTATTGCTTAATCGAACCGGATTAGGTGAAACCGGTGAAACTGTAATAGTTAATTCTGATGCGATTGCATTAAACGAATTTCGCTGGCACGAAAATGCGCCCCTAAAATTAAAACTTAATGCGGTTTGTGCAATAAAAGCGGCAAATGGTGAAACCGGAACCTGTAGTTCGAAAGATTATCGAAACGAAGACGTTTTAGCAACTTACACTTTTATCACTAAAACGGGATGGGGGTTTGTTTGCAAGCAGGATAAAAATGAATTAAATGCCCCAATACGTAAAATGACCTTAAGCTTCATTCTTATTTTTGGACTTATTGCCATTATTGTTTTATTCATTTCACTTTTTATCAGTAAATCAATATCAAAGCCAATTATTGAGTTAAGCCAGGTTTCTCAGAAAGTAGAAAAAGGAGACTATTCCATTCGAAACAATATAAACTCAGATGATGAAATAGGTTTGTTAGCCAAAGCACAGAACAATATGGCGGATGCCATTGAATCAAGAATAAAAATTCAGCAAGGAGTTACTGATATTTCGGAAACAATGATTGGACAATCATCAATGCATGATTTTGGTACAGAACTGCTTAAACAATTGATGGAAATTACTGTCGCTAACATGGGTGTTTTTTATATTTTGAATGAAGTTTCATCAGAATTTGAACATTTTTCATCGATTGGCGCAAATAAAAAATTATTAAAACCTTTTAGTCTGGAAAATCCGGAAGGTGAAATGGGAAATGCAATATCAAAGAAAAAAATTTGCTACCAGCGAAACATTCCCGAAAATACAATTTTTAAATATCAAACTTCAATCGGGGAAATAATTCCAAAAGAAATTATAACCATTCCAATTTTAGTCGAAAACTCAGTGGTTGCACTAATTTCTTTGGTAAGCATCCAGAAATTTAACAAGGAAGGTTTCGATATTCTCAATAATTCGTGGACAAATATAAATACTTCATATTCAAATTTAATAGCCGGCGAAAGAACTGCAATTTTAGCCGAATATCTTTCAGAAACCAACCAAAAATTAGAAGCCCAGACAGAAGAGTTACAAGAACAGGCCGAGGAATTGCAACAGACTACGGAAGAGTTACAACAACAAAACCTTGAACTCGAAGCCCAAAGAAAGAATGTGGAAGCGGCCAATAAATTAAAAAGTGAATTCCTGGCAAATATGAGCCACGAACTTCGGACCCCGCTCAATTCAATTATGGCACTTTCGCGGGTGTTGTTAGTAGATGCCAAAGATAAACTCGATGACGATGAAAATAATTATCTCGAAATTGTTGAACGGAACGGGAAGCGGCTTTTATCATTAATTAACGATATTCTCGATTTGTCGAAAATTGAGGCCGGGAAAATGGAAATTTTGCCAAACTTTATTTCCTTGGGCACCCTGCTTCAAATTATTAAAGAGAACGTGCAATCTTTATCGGAAGAAAAAGGATTGACCTTAACTTTAAATATAACCGATAATTTGCCAAAAATTGAAACCGACGAGTCGAAACTGTACCAGGTTTTAACAAATATTATTGGCAACTCGGTAAAATTCACAGAAAAAGGAACTGTTGACATTTCGGTGAAACACGATTCACAAAATGTTTTTATCGAAGTAAAAGACACTGGAATTGGTATTTCAAAAGAGGTAATCCCACATATTTTTGAAGAATTTATACAAGCCGACGGAACAGCATCGCGCCTATACGAAGGGACCGGGCTGGGGCTTACAATTGCAAATAAAATAACAAAAATACTTGGTGGCGATATCATGGTTAAAAGCAAATTAGGCATGGGTTCAGTTTTTGTTGTTACACTTCCCATCAAATGGCATCAGGATTTTGTACTTGCCAGGGCTTCTAAAAAAAATAAAAAAACAGCCACGGCAACAGAAATAACTATTCCGGAAGTTGAGACTGTAAATACTGTAGAAAATAAAATTTCCAAAAACCGGCTTCTAATTGTTGAAGATAATCCGGATGCAATAATCCAGTTAATTGCAGTTTTAAAAAATGAAAATTACAAAGTTGATGTGGCACGCAGCGGACAGGAAGCACTGGATTATATTCAGAAAACTATTCCCGATGGAATAATACTGGATTTAATGATGCCCGAAATCGATGGTTTCGAAGTTCTGGAAAGACTCAGGAGTGCAAATAAAACTAAAAATATCCCGGTTTTAATACTAACAGCAAAAGATTTGACAGTGAACGATCTTTCAAGATTAAAAGCCAGTAATGTCCAACAACTGATTTATAAAGGCGATATTGATATAAAGGGTTTAATTAATAAAGTTAAACTAATGCTAAATGTGGAGGGCATTAAAACTTTAACGCCAAAACCTAATATTTTAGTTGTGGAAGATAATTTAGATAATATGATTACCATTAAAGCAATAATAAAAGGTAGTTTTACAATTTCCGAAGCAGTTGATGGCGAAGAGGGATTCAGGCTGGCTAAATCCTTTCCGCCCGATTTAATCCTGCTCGACATGTCGCTCCCGAAAAAAAGTGGGGAGGAAATTATTAAAAAAATTAAAAATAATAATATCACTAAAAAAATCCCGGTAATAGCTGTTACAGCACAAGCTATGAAAGGCGATAAAAAAAGATTTCTAAAAGCTGGTTGCGATGGTTATATTTCAAAACCAATAGACGCGGAAATGTTATTGTTAGAAATTAACAAATTATTGAATAAGTGAATATGTAGTTAAGTAGGTTTTTAGTTGAGTAGGTAAGTTTAAATGTGCCCGGTAAGTGAGTTATTGAAAAGCAGTTAAGGCAGACAGGGTGCGAAATAACATTTAAACTAAAAGCTTCACAAAATATAAAACAGCTAAAAAAGGAGAAATTATTTAAGAGATACAAATATGAAAAAGTTAAACATACTTATAAAACTTAAATACCAATTTACAAACAAAACAATTTTTTGCACCAATATCATAAGCCACTATATTACTCACTCACCCACTCACCTTTTTACCAACTCATTCTTGAAACGATGAAAAAAATCCTTGCAATCGACGACCAACAAGACAACCTGTCAACCATTAAGGCTGTGATAAAAAGCAATATGCCTCAGTGTAGTGTCCTTACTGCATTATCAGGATCCGAAGGAATAAATATTGCAAGGGAACAACAGCCCGATACAATACTTTTAGATATAATTATGCCCGGGATGGATGGTTACGAAGTCTGTAAAAGGCTCAAAGCCGACGATTCAACAAAACATATTCCGGTGGTTATGGTAACGGCAATAAAAACTGATCCGGAAAGCCGTGTGAAAGGCCTCAAAATAGGTGCCGATGCTTTTTTGTCGAAGCCAATCGATCCGGTAGAATTCTCCGCTCAGGTGAATGTAATGCTCCGCATAAAGGAAGCAGAAGATAAATTACGTACAGAAAAAGAGGATCTTGAAGAACTTGTTTTAGAGAGGACCACCGATTTGCGTGAAAGCGAAGAATTTGTAAAACGCTTGATCGCGAGTAGCAACGATTGTATCAAAGTTTTAGATTTAGACGGGAATTTATTATCGATAAGTGCAGGTGGGCAAAAATTGTTGGAAATCGAGGATGCGTCAATTTATTTGAATAAACCCTGGGCCGATTTTTGGGAAGGTGAAGATAATGTAGCTGCGAAGGAAGCTATTTCAAAAGCAAAAAATGGCGGGGTTGGTATATTTACAGGATTCAGCCCCACCGAAAAAGGCAAGCCAAAATGGTGGGAGATTATTATTACACCTATTAACGACAGTAAAGGCAAACTAGAAAGTTTATTGGCTATTTCCCGGGATATTTCCCATCGAAAACAGGCTGAAGATATAATACGCGAAAATGAAGAAAAACTCAGCCTGATGATTGAGAATTCACCAATCGGGGTTAGTACTACAGATCTGAAAGGCAATTTTATAAGCGTAAACCCTGCTTTGTGTAATATAATAGGTTATTCAAACAAGGAAATGATTGGGAAACATTTTAATCAATTCTCTCACTCTGATGATGCCACAAAAAATAAAAATTTATTTAAGAAATTGGTCGAAGGTGAAATTTCATCTTTCGATCTTGAAAAAAGATACGTACATAAAAACCGGAATATTGTCAATGTTTTTATCAGGGCACAACTTATTCGCGACAAAAAAGGGAAACCGCTATTTCAAACAGCAATAATCGAAGATATTACCGAGCGCAGGCAAGCCGAAGAGTCGGTGAAAAAACAAGATGCAAAGATACAAAGCATTTTTCGTTCGGCGCCGGTTGGTATTGGTGTTGTAAGTAACAGAATTATTACACAGGTAAATAGTCGTTTGTGTGAAATAACCGGATACACAGCTGATGAATTAATCGGCCAAAATTCCATCCTTCTTTATCCCACCCAACAGGAATACGAGAATGTGGGCAAAAATAAATACGATCAAATAAAAGAAAAAGGGACAGGAACCGTAGAAACACGGTTAATAAGAAAAGATGGGAGAATAATTGATGTTCTTTTAAGTTCGACCCCAATTAATCAGTTTGATTTGAATGAGGGGGTTACTTTTACTGCCTTAGATATTACTAAACGTAAATTGGCAGAAAAAGCTCTAAGCGAAAAAGAAATTCAATATCGCACCTTATTCGAACAGTCGCCCGATGCTGTTGTTATTATTGACCCAAAAACAACCCTGCCAATTAGATTCAATCAACAAGCAAAATTATTGCTTGGCTATACCGATCAGGAGTTTTCAGGATTAAAAATCCAGGATTACGAAGCAATAGAAACTCCAACAGAAATCAAAAACAACATAAATAATATTTTAAAAAAAGGGGGGGCCAGCTTCGAAACGAAATTCAAAACAAAAACCGGGATCTTAAAAGATGTTTTTGTAACCGTTAAAGTAACAAAGTTAAATGGCAAACAGGTTTTACACAATATTTACGAAGATATTTCTAAACGCATAAAGACACAAAAAGCACTGCTGGATTCGCAAACTCAACTAAAACTAATTATCGATAAAATCCCCGGTTTGTTGGCTTATATAAATTCTGACGAAAAATATTTATACGTAAATAAAGCTTACGCAGATTTTTATGAAATACCACGCGAGAAATTTATCGGTAACTACGTAAAAGACATGCTTCCTGCGATAACATATATAAAGGCAAAAGAAAATTTCAAACAAGTACTTTTAGGAAAAGAGACAATCAATGAAAACAGGTTCCCGCGAAAAGACGAAACAATCTCCATTGTTCGGGCAAAAAACATCCCCCATTTTAACGAACAAGGGAAAGTAATTGCCTACCTGGTTACTATTGAAGATATTACCGATTGGAAGCTTTCTGAAGAAAAATTAAAAGAAAGCGAGCAGAAACTACGCAACATTTTTGAAAATAGTACAAGTCTTTTTTATTCTCACTCAACGAATCATATAATTACTTATCTCAGTCCGCAAGTAAAAACCATTCTCGGATACACGATGGAAGAAGCCTTTATAAAATGGACAGAACTGGCATCTGATAATCCTGCAAATGAAATTGGATTTAAAAATACTGTAAAAGCAATCGAAACTGGCAAACGACAAATGCCTTATGAATTGGAATTAGTGAAAAAGAGTGGTGAAAAAATTTGGGTCGAAGTACGAGAGTTTCCACAGTTAGAAAATGGTAAAACAAAATCAATTGTTGGTTCTTTAACAGAAATTACGGAACGCAAAAGGGCGGGGCAAATTCAAAAAGTACTTTACAATATTTCGCAAGCTGCAATTGTAAGTAAAAACATTGAAGAATTAGTTAAAACTATCCAGAAACAATTGGGGATAATTATCGATACAAAAAACTTTTATGTTGCATTTTACGATGAGAAATTGGACACATTCACTTCGCCTTTTGTAAGCGACGAAAAAGACGATTTAAAAACCTGGCCGGCAGGAAAATCATTGAGTGCATTAGTTGTTCAAAAGGGCAAGCCACTATTAATTAAAAAAGGGGATTTATTAAAAATGTCCACCGCAGGTGAGGCTGATATTGTTGGGTCCATTTCTGAAGTCTGGCTGGGTGTTCCGTTAATATCAGAAGGAAATACGGTTGGAGTTTTTGCGGTTCAAAGTTATACCAACGAAAACGCATTTGATTTAAAAGATATGAAACTGCTCGAATTTGTTGCCAGGCAGATTAGCACCTCGCTGGAAAGGAAAAAAGCAGAACAGACCTTAAAAGAAAGTGAGGAGAGGTTTAAAAAATTGTCAACACTTACTTTCGAGGGAATAGTACTTCATGATGAAGGAAAAGCCGTTGATATAAACTTGTCGCTGGCCAAAATGTTTGGTTACGAATACGAAGAACTAATAGGCAAAAACGTTATCGAAATGCTGGCAGTTAAAGAGTACCACAGTATTATTGCCAAGAATACTTTAAAAAGCAATTCGTTGCCTTACGAGATAGAAGCCATTAAAAAAGACGGGACCCGTTTTCCAGTCGAGATCGAAGGAAGGGATGTTACTATTAAGGCTGAAAACAAAAAACTCAGGGTCGCGGCAATACGAGACATAACACAGCGTAAAAAAGCCGAAGAAGAATTAAAAGCGGCCTATGTAAAAGCAACTGAATCGGACCGTTTGAAATCGGCATTTTTGGCCACTATCTCACACGAATTACGTACTCCGCTTAATGCAATAATAGGTTTTTCCGAATTCCTTGACAAAGATTTATCAATGGATGAAGTTGAAAAATTTGGCCAAATAATTCATTCGAGCGGAAACCACTTGCTTAGCATTGTCAACGATTTATTTGATATTACATTGATAGAAGCTGGCGAAACTAAGGTCAGAAAAGAAGAAATTACACTTAAGTCTGTTTTTTACGATGTTCAAAGTGTTATTGAAGCCAAAAAACAAAAAGATGGCAACGAAGGGGTTGAGCTAAAGTTAATATTGACAAATAAAGATGAGGGTTTTACTTTTTTATCAGATGCCAACAAAATAAAACAGATATTAATAAACTTGCTGAAAAATGCCATCAAATTCACACACGAAGGATATATTCATTATGGTTGTGAACTGATTAAGGAGCAAGACAATCCGTTTTTAAAATTTTATGTGAAAGACACCGGGATTGGAATAACAAGCGATAAACAAGAACTCATTTTCGATATTTTCAGGCAGGTTGAAGATTCCAATTCAAGAAGGTATGGTGGAACCGGGATCGGACTATCTGTTGCAAAACGGCTGGCTGAACTTTTAGGGGGTAAAATTTGGCTCGAATCGGAAGTTGGAAAAGGAAGTGCATTCTTTTTTACCATACCTGTTGAAAAAACAAATATTTTAAACAAGCCGGTTTCTAAATTAATTGAGACCAAAGCCAGCAATAAAACAAAAACTATATTAATTGCTGAAGACGATGAATCGAGTTTTAGGTTTATCGAAATTGTACTTGACAAATTACAATTTAATTTCATCTGGGTAAAAAACGGTGAAGAAGCAATTCAATTATGTAAAGAAAACCAGGAAATTGATTTGGTTTTAATGGATATAAATATGCCGGTTTTGAATGGTTACGATGCAACTAAAAAAATAAAGAAGTTCAAACCCGAGCTCCCAATAATTGCTCAAACAGCTTATGCTATAGCAGGAGATCGTGAAAAAGTGCTTGAAGCAGGCTGTGAAGATTATATTACGAAACCAATTAACAGGGATGTCCTGATTGAAATGATTGGTAAATATATTTAATGATGCCCCTTAGTAATAATTTGGCGGTTAATTTATTTTTTAGTCATTCGCTTGTTATTGGAATGTGCCTGTTCTTAATTCAACAATTTTTGAAAGGAAGCATGCCTATTTTGTTCACCCGCTGACTTTCCGTCACCGGGTGAATAAAAATATTGCCTGCAAAAGAAATTCATCGGGTGACGAAAAGTCAGCGGGTGAACTGCAAACAGTAAAAGATTTATCCGGGAGGTTTTGAATAAGGCCCGGATTTTTATTTGAATGACATTTTTTGTGTCCTTAAATTCATTCGGCAAATTTTGCAAGAAACACCAACTAACAAAACTCAAATCACAAACCTGCCTTGCTTACTGCCTGTTATACCAATTGTACTTTGAAATGCCGCATAGCAATTTCGAAGTTTATAATGGTTAATGCCGATACTACAACAAAGGAGTATGCTGAGTAAAACGAAAGTATGCGACATTTGGTTGTTAAATCGGTATTATACAAATTGAAATAAAGCGAAGTAATGTAACATCAGCCAATTCATCAATTAACATTGGTCAACCAACCAACAGAATAGCTTTCTTGACGTTTTTTTTTGTTAACATACATCTTTTGTGATAACCCGCGAGTTGTAGTACCTCACGATCTTTTAAAGCATTTATATATGGAATTATTTTATCGATCGGGGCATTACGGAATTTACGAAACGGGCATTCTATTTGCGCTTTTTTTAATGGGCATGAAATAAAAAGCCCTGTTAAATATACTTTTCTATCCATATTTTCGAAATGGTAATAAAGGTTTTCTTAGCCTGAACTATTCATAAATTTATCTATTCCGAAATCAAACTGCTTTGAATAAATAGAATGCTCGATTCTCGATTCTCAAAATAGCTAAGGCTATTTCTGCGAGGCTCAACTCTGTGCTTCCCTTTATTCTGTGCATTTTGAATTCTCATAACGAAAAACTCATGAATAATTCAGGTTAGGTCAAAATTATAGAATTATCATAAAAATTAATCTAATCATAAATGAAAAACTTATGC
>Ga0209249_1002328_pt1 | contig 15714 bp, 25 predicted proteins | sample SaaInlV_200m_DNA_4_FD_184653 | JGI IMG/M metagenome (GOLD analysis project Ga0209249, IMG submission 184653) | Marine microbial communities from expanding oxygen minimum zones in the Saanich Inlet - SI037_S3LV_200m_DNA (SPAdes) (version 2) | ecosystem: Environmental > Aquatic > Marine >...
GAAGTGCTCGACAGACCCGAGGGTCTTGTCGTCATCCGTCGCCCCTTCACTGAAGGGGAGATGCCACGTCCTTGGGTATTTGGTCCTCATGGGGGCACCTCCCTCCGTTCTGGGCTCGACCGCAGTTGCAGTTCCAGCACAACACCCGATAACCGGACGGGTAGTTTTCCCGAATCAGGCGAAGCAGCAAGCGATGTGGACCACCCGACCCCATTCGCCTGCGCTCCTCGGCCCCGTTGTTCTCAACGTGATCTATCGTTAGGAACAGGGGCTCGCTCTCTCCACAACACGCACAACTGCCGCCGTAGGCGGCAGTTACCTTGGCCCGCACCCTTCGCCGGTAGGCTTGAGCACCCTTCGTCTGCAAGGCCCTCACCTTGTCGGGGTTGGCCTGCTCGTAGCGTTTCCGCTGCGCCCGCCGCTTTTCGGGGTTGTCCGCAGTCCACTGTTGGGAGAGGGCGTTCCTCTTGGCCCTACACGCTCCGCAGGATTTCTTGCCCTCATCGTGAGGCTCATCACCACACCATATGCAGAGCCCCTTCTGGAAACGGGCATTGAACGTCGCCTTTGAACTCCCCACCCCGCACCTCCTTGTCTTCCGTGAATCTAAACCACCACGGAGGGCAAGTCAAATCCACGGGAGGTGGAAGCTGCGGGGGTATTTCGTGCGGGTCGTCATCGTCATCTTCCTCCGTCCGTTCACCCACACTACGGGCGAAAAAGTGGTTCTGAGCCCGAAAAAGGGGCTCAGAACGCGAAACCCGCCCGTAGTGTGGGTGTGAGCGAGACGACACGGGACGGGGGACGCAATGAGTGACACTGGCAACAACAGCAACGACAACGTCGTCATTGACGACACGGAAGACCTTTGGAGCCAGGCGCCCCTGGGCAAGCAGATCGCCCGGATGATGGCAGAGGGCGACGACAGCGATGTCGACTGGGACGGCTGGGCGGACAACCTCAAGGAGACCTACTAGGGTCGGGGGAACACGATGAACGTCTACGACTTGACATACAGCTTGAGCGGTCTCAAGCGGGTGCGCGTGACCGGCATCCAGGCATTGCTGGAGCGGCTGGACAGCCTTGACTCCTGGCTGCCCATCGCGGTCGAGTTCACCGACGCCCAGGTGTGGGCGGAAAAAGCCAACCTCGGCGACGTGTTCGAGCAGCCCGGCGCCTTCGTCGTGTGCTGTGTGACCGACCACGAAACCGTGATCGTGTAGGGGGACGAGATGAGCAAGTACGACCCGCACAGCCGCCAGAGCCGAGTCTCCCTGGCCGCCGACATCGAAGCCCTCTGTGAGCGGGCTCTATTCCTTCCCATCCAGAAGGAGGGGACGAAGGAGCGCCTGTTCGCTCGCGAAGTCCCCGACACGGACGGCAAGGTTCGTGTGCTGGTCTACTCGACCATCGAGGGGGACGAGACCCGCAAGTGTGGCAAGGACGCCATCCGGGTCTGCGCGGTCTACCGGGGTCGCGACGGCAAGGAGCGGGGCATCGCCTCGGCCGACCGCCGGGTCAACCGGACGGGAACGACCGAAGCCATCTGCGAGCGCGTCATCGACCGGATGCGCCAGTGCTGGAAGGCGACGAAGACCGCGAGCAAGTGCTCCTGCGGCGCCCCGCAGTTCAAGTCGAAGAAGGGTCGGCTCGTGTGTGCCGACTTCCACTGGAAGTCCGATGCCGAAATGGCCGCGGACGACTACCGACGCCCCCAGCGCCGCCGGTACTACGGCGGCCGGGACTACGCGGCGACCGGCGCCTACGCCAGCGGAAGGTGGTAGATGGCTAACCCCCAACATCCGCTCGTGCGCTGCCGCAAGGCGACCGACGCGAACCACCCCCACTGCGACTTCGAGTGGCGCATCGAGCGGCTCGACGGGGTGGTCACGGGGCGGGGGGTGAGCCGGATGCCGCGGGACAACGAACGGCTCGTCGAACGATGCACCCGCTGCCACAAGCAGCCGGATGGGAGTTCTTCCCCTTCGACTGCATCGGTCTAGTCCGAGGGCGCTAGCGGGTCATGCCGCGAATGCGTCGTCCCGCCAGCACTGACCGGCCCAGGGTGATGGATGGGTCCGGCTTCGGTCAACCACCAGGTGTTCACGACCTCCAGGTCCAGTTGCTCGTACAGGTCGTCTGGAAGGCTCCCCAAGCCCGGCTCGACGAACCACTCGCCCTCGTGTGACCCCTGCGAACGGAAGCCGTGTAGAGCCTCGTGGACGGCTCTCTCGCGATGCCCTTCTCCGAGCACGACGAGGATGATGCGGAGCTTGTAGGGAGAGCCGACTTGCAGGTCGCGCAGCCGGCGTTCGGGGTTCGAGGAGCGACCGACTTTGAATGCACCCGTGGTGTGGCTCTGCAGGAGGTAGAGGTGTTCCCCGCCGATCACGCCGTCCCCCGGCGCTTTGGCTCACAGCGACCCAGGCGAGACACCGCCCAGTAAGAGTGAGCCCGTCGTGTGTGCGACTGCCGCTTCCACCTGGGGTCTTTCATTGACGGCCAGGGTTTCGTTCGGATGACCAGGTCGCACGGGGTCAGTCCGCACTCTCGCACGCACTTGATGAAATCGACGAGAGCCCACTGGTAGGCGTGATTGTGGACGATGTCGCAAATCTTGGCGAGGACGACCCCGTCGGGCTTCAGAACGCGGACAGCTTCACGTAGTACAGACCGGTGCAGGTCGCTGAACAGATACCCGGTTGCTGCGGTTTTCTTCTCCGTCCCGAAGCGTTGCGCGAGCCGCTTGCTACTGTGCCCGGCGTTTGGAATGTGCGGGGGATCGTAGACGAGGGCTCGGGCGCAGTCGTTTGCGAGGGGTAGGCGCCCAGCGTCCGCGATGACCGATGCTCCCGGTGTCCGGTTCACGTCGCTCGTGTAATCGGGGCTGTTTTCGGCGCCGACCCAGACTCGTCCAGCATTCACGGTGACGTCTAGCAGCAAGCCATCGGTGGGGGCGTGTAGGCGCAGCAGGGCATCGAGCAGTGGCCCCTCGTGCTTCTCACCGAATACCGAAGTGAACATTGCGCGCCCTAACCCCGAACCGCGGCGGTGAGGGACTTGGACGGGGGGATGGGCAGCAGGATGTCGAGCTTGGCGATCAGCTCCTTCCGCTCCCGCGACTTCTTGTCCAGCCCGGCGCCAGCGAGAATCTCCGCCCGGATGTCCTTGATGCCTTCGCGGCGGGTCGGCGCGACGCGCTGGTCGGCGGCTCGTTCGAGCATCGCCTTGAGCCCGGCGACGTCGAACCGGGTCAGCATCATCCCTTCGAGGCGGTAGTCCTCGAACGCTTCCCACGCCCACGGCACCCAGACCTTGACGATCTCGGCGATGGCTTCGGCGTACTGCCGAATTTCCGCCTGGGCGTGTGCGTCGAGCCGGAGCCCGAGGAAGTGGAAGAGGTTGTGCAGGTCGATCTTCCAGTAGGCTTCGGTGTACGTCGACAGGGGCAAGTCCTTGCGAGCCTGCTCCTTCGCGACGCCGAATTCCAGCCGCTCCTCGTAGACTTCGCGGGCGAACGACTGGGCCAGTGCTTCGCGCTGCGTGAGGTAGTCCGCGGCGTCTTCGGGTGTGAGTTGGGGGAGACGCATGGGGAAGTCCCCGTGGCTCTTGCCCTCGGGCCACTCGGTCACGGTGCCGCTCGACCCCTGCTTGTTGTCCTTCGACTGCGACCGCCAGAACGCCACCTTCTGGGCGGAGTCGATGGCGGGAGCGTAGCGGGTGCTCGACTCGTTGACGTTCGCCGTGCGGTGTCGAATCCACTGGCGCCAGGCGTCCATCGGGACGCGGACGCGAATCTTCAACTCGCACATCTCGAAGGGCGTCGTGTGGCGACCCCGCATCAGGTAGCGAAGAAGGTGCCGGTTCTCCTCGTCGGTGTTCTCGTCGGCGTGCCCGAAGAAGCTCACGCGAGCGGCGCTGATGATGTCGTGGTCGTTGCCCATGACGTCGATGAGCATGACGTGTCCGTCGTCGAGGACGGGGATGGGCTTCGTGAATTTCTTGAGTCGCGCAGGTACGGTCACGGTGTTGCTCCTGGGTTGCCGGTCGTTCGTTCTCCTATACCCGCGGGAGTGGTAGGAGCGATCCCTTCACGGGGGGAGGATGGTATGCCCGAAGAGACCAAGAAGCTGAGTACCAAAAGCTGGGTGGACATCGCGTTCAAGTTCCTCGCGGTCCTGGTCATCCCCTTGGTCATTTGGGGGGTGAAGCTGGAAATCAGCCAGGCGGTGCAGGACACGAAGATCGAGCAGATGAAGACCGAGCTGACTGCGGCGAAGGCCATCGGGAAGGGGGTCGGCTCGAACGCCATCACCCTCGGCCGGGTGGAGGAGAAGATCGATGCGACGAATCGACGACTCGACGACATCAAGGCTGATCTGCGTCGCAGTCTTCCTCCTGGTTAGCCTCGGCTGCAACAAGCCGGCTCCGAACGACGGTTCCCAGGCTTCCATGGGTCCGCCGCCGGCAGCGGCGAAGGCAGCCCCGGTGCCCGAAGCGGCGGAAAAAGCTGAGTTCGTGCCTGCACCCATCATGTCCCCACCATCCGTGGATGCAATGGGTGGCGGTGGATTCGGCGGAGGCGGATTCGGGACGCTGGACGTCGTGGCGTCTGCACCGGACGTCCAGGCGGACCCGGTCCTGGTGTATCCGAAAGAGACCCTTCTGGACGCCTTGAAGACGGTGCAGACGGTGCAGGAGCAGCGCAAGGTCGCCAAGCGGACGAGCAAGCGGGCGAAGGTGATCGACAGCAACGTGAAGGAGCTGGGGCAGGACATCCGCAAGCATCGGTTCGCCCGGTTGAACCGCTACGCGCTGCGGTACGATTGGAACCCTGACCACCCGCCGGCACGGGCGCTCCGCAGCGACCGGGTGATGGGCTGGTGGGAAGAGTGGGTCGAGTTGCAAGGGGCACTGGGCGTCCGTGACCCGGGCAAGAAGCCGCAGGCTCGTATCCGCATCCAGTCGGGGATCTTCGAGGAGGCCGCAAAGTGAGCGACGCACCGACCAAGCGGGACATCCACGCGGCTTTCGGGCAGCGGGTCTACGAGTACCGGGACGACGATGGCACCGTCTACTACTCGTTCACGCGGTCGCCGAACATCATCTCGCCGCCGAAGCGGCTCAAGTTGCAGGGGCGCATCGGCGTCCACCTGGTCAACTTCCTCACCCGGCTTCGTAGGGTGAGTGAATCCATGCAGGGAACCGAGGGGGATGTCGGGTAGGGTGCGCAGGTCGTTTGAACCTGACACCCTACGGAGAGACACAATGAGCAAGGACATCCCGAAGAGCCCGGACGCTCCCGCAGACATCAGCAACACGGCGCCGGAGTTCCTGCCGCCCCAGCCCCAGGTGCTCGGCGAGGTACTGCCGGACGAGTTGCAGCGCCTCGGCGGCCTGAAGCAGCAGGCGGACCAGACGGTTCAGCAGATCGGGCTGGCGGTCGTGTCGGCGTTCCGGATGATGGGCAATCTCCAGCAGGCGGAGATGGCGACGAACCAGATCATCAAGGCGGCTGGCGAGCGCCTCGGCATCCCCGAGGGCACTCCCTGGTCCGTGACGATGGACGGCAAGGCGGTCCTCGTGCAGCAGCCGGGGATGCCGCAGCAGATGCCGCAGCGCCCCCGCCCCGTCCCGGTGCCGACGCCCGAGGAAAAGCCCACGTCGCCGGACCCGGCGATGGGGGAGTCGAAGGAGTAGCCGGAGAGGTGACGAATGGCGGCCGGATGGGATACCCCGGGAGCAGTCCCACTGCCTCCCAAGAACATGCAGGTCGTCAGCCCCTTCGTGTTCGGAATGCTGGACGTCCGTTGGGATGACCCGGCAATCCTGACTCGAAACACGGGATTCACCCTCGTCGGCGTCAACGTCTACCGCTCCGAAGCCTCCGATCGGGGGCCGTTCCGACGCATCAACGAGTTCCCTGTCGGCGGCACGTTCTACCGTGACCGCACCAACTACGCCCGCGTCGAGCGAGAAGCCGTCCGGTGGGCGGATTCCTGGGTGTTCAAGGGCGACGCCCCGAACGACCGCCGCTGGGTGTTCCGCACCCTGAGCCCCATCGCCAAGCGGTACGAGTCTGCCCCGCACCAGAAGCCGAACTACGCTGACTCGCCGACCGACGTGCAGTTCTACATCAACGGCGTGGAACTGCCCGTCTCCCGGGTCTTCGGTCCGAGCAACGAGGTGACGCTCATCAACGCGGACGAGTGGGATGTCAGCACTGAGACGGCGGTGCCCGCACCCATCCCTACGGCAGCAGACGTGGTCGAGGTGAGCTACTACACCCCGCAGAACCACGTCCGGTCCGGGCTGGAGAACAACCTCTGGTACCGGGTCGCGTCGGTCGCCGTCGATGCCACGACCCCGAGCGGGTACATCGAGACCCCGCTGGAGTGGTGCGAGCCCCACAGCGTCATCGAAGTCGAGACACTGGACTACATCTGGCGCGAGGCGATGCGGCGGAACGCCTGGATTCTCCAGCAGGGCGGCGAGCGGGTGAAGCTGTTCGTCCGCAAGACGGCAGGCATCCCGTGCGACTGTTGCATCGACGACAAGACGCTGGCGTACAGCAAGCAGCCGTCGAGCCGCTGTCTCGATTGCTTCGGGACGGGGTTCCTGGGCGGCTACGAGGGACCGTACGAAGTCATCATCGTCCCAGACGACGCCGAGCGGCGGATCGCGCAGGCGGTGGGCGGGCGGAACAAGGAGCACACGTACGAGGTGTGGATGGGACCGAGCCCGCTACTGACTCAGCGGGACTTCATCGTCAAGCAGACCAACGAGAGGTACAGCGTTGGGCCGGTTCGACGACCGAGTCACCGGGGTAACTTGATGCAGCAGCATTTCAGCATCGCGTACTTCGACCAAGGAGACATTCGGTACAGGGTGCCCATCGACGGCACGACCGAGTTGGCTTGGCCCGAGACGCGGGGTCAGAACTGCGTGCGTACCTTCACCCCGAGGCCGGTCGACCAGGAGATGTCGGGACCGGCCCCGTGGCCTTATGGACCTGAAGCCCAGCACCCGATGCTCACGGAGAAAGCCGAAATCTGCGACAAGCACGAACGGCGAGGGCGTACGAGGGTCTGGGAGAATACGGAGTATGGTATCCTTTGGTGGGTTCTGGTATCCTCTGCACTGACGGTGTCGGGGGCTTTCCATGCGATTTCTGGGCTCTTGTGAGGTCTGCAAGAAAACGATACGCACTTACCGAGGGCTCGGACAGCACCTTCGATTCAATACGGATGCCAAACACCAGTCGCTGAAAGTTCGATGGCACGGTTGGCGGCGGGAGTACCGGGCAACACTACGTTGCCGCAAGTGTGGGGATTTGTGGGAAATACAAGACCCCACCCTCCGGCACACAAAGCGGTGCCCCCGTTGTGAGGGCCTGCGACAGTCCATGAGCAAGAAGGCGTATGAGAAGCTCTCGTTCTGCAAGGTAGCCGACACCCGGCAGTTGATGACGGCCAGCGGTTCAAAGGCACAGTGGGATGGGTTGGAGTCCCGGTCATTGGAGTGGCGGCGGGGGGACGATCTCTACATTGGGCTTCTGCTGGCTTATGAGGCGGGTCAGCCCGTAGGGGACACTCTACGAGAGCAGGCGGTCACCTACAAGGTTTACAGAGCCATCGTGGAAGATGCGGTAGGCCCCCAGGCATATAGGTCGCGGGCGAGGGCACGGCAGAAGGCGCGGTCGGTGGCTAATATCCGGAAAGCCCATGAGAAATGGGCCGCAATGACTCCGGAGGAGAAGGCGACGGAGATAGCTCGCCGGTTCCGAAAGGGCTCTCTTTTGGAGAAGAAGCTGGCCCACCAGCTCCGGAAAGCTGGGGTTGACGGGCTCCAGATGAATCAGTGGCAGAGCTTTCGTATCGGCGGCAAGTGGTCTCCCCGAGAAGCGGACATCAAGATTCCGGTGGGAGCCGGCCGCAAGCTGGTGGTCCTCTGCGACGGTGAGGCTTTCCACGGGCCAAAGTTCGCTTTTGGTGATGTGACCGCTCGAATCGCGGACGATATTGCCACTGCGGACGCCTACTTTGCGGCGGGGTACTCTGTGGCTAGGTACTCTGAGTCAGAGGTGAAAAGCGGGGCAGCTTGCCAGCACCTGTTAGCGTGGTTGCCACGGTGCTTCCAGGGGGAGCAGTTGTACCGGACGTGGCACCCCCCGGTGGAAAGGGTGGCTTGACGATGAGATGCGCCAACAATCGGGAAGCCTTCTTCGTGGAGTCCATGCGAACCGAAGAAGGGTGGCAGGAGCTTCACCGTATCGCGAGCGGGACCATCCGCACGCGGCTCGACTACTACCTGGGTGACCGCTCCTTGAAGGAGTGGGAGATCCTGCCCCTCGGCGAATGGCGCAAGGCAGCCCGAGAGGGCGCCGCCCAGCAGGATGTCACCGAAGCCCAGGCGTTGATCGCGCTGATCGACGTCCCCGTGTCGGAGAAGGAGACGCCGCCGCACCCGCTGGTGCAGGCGGTAGCGTCGTGACCACGTCGGTGAGTTACAGCCCGCTCATCGGCAGTAGCTTCAAGCACCAGCTTTTCAGCAAGTTCTGGAGCGAGCCGGGTGGGCACCACAAGCTGCGGCACTGCTTCAAGCACCCGCTGCTCAACCGGCTCCGGTACTACGCCTCCGCTGCGGTGGCGGACCAGTGGGAGTTGCTGCCGTCCCGGTTGTTCTGGGCAGTGGTGAGGGCTGAAGCGGAGCGGCAAGAGATTTCGATGCGGGAAGCGTTCATCCTGTTGGCGGACGCCGAGATCGACCTGACGAACCTGCCAGCGACGCCTCATCCGCTGTTGGGGATGAGGTGACAGTTGCCGGGGCACGCACGAATCAAGAGCATCTACGGCGGCCCGGTCGGCAAGACGCTCGAAATCCCCGTCACGAGAGAGCTGCTGGAGCGGCTGGGCAAGTGCCTGGTGGACTCCTTCGTCAAGGAGGCGAAAAAGGACTTCGCCAAACGCGGTTGGTCCGGCGAAGCTCGCGACGGCTCGGCTCCGATCTGGGATTCCTTCTCGTTCAAGATCCGCGGTGAGAAGACCATCGAGGTGGTCAGCTCCTTCCCCGACATCGACGTCCTCACGACCCGCGACATCCCGCCCCGCAAGATGACCTGGCTCACACAAGAGGCGAAGGAGAAGAGCCCGAACAGGTATCCGACCACCCTGCGCGAGAAGCGGGCGGGGATGAAGAAGAGCGGTCGGATGTCGAAGGGCGAGCGGCTGCCTCTCGTCGTCCCAATCAAGGACGATGGCGGCAAGGTCGTGTTCCGCACAGCCCCCCTCAAGCTGGCAGACGCCTGGGTCCATCCTGGCATCGCCCGGTTCACGTTCGTCCAGCGAGCGGTGCGGTCGGGCAAGAAGGGCTGCATCGGGATCATCAAGGAAGAGGCGGTCAAAGCCTTGGTTGCGGAATTCACTCGATGATCGAAGCACGGGTCGAGTGCGTGTGCGGCAACATCGGGTTGCCGGACCTGGGGCTCACGCTGACAAAGGGGCAGACCGTCTACATGGACGCCCCCAAAGCTCGGGCGTCGAAAGACCTCCAGAGAGCATGGAAGGCGAAGGCAGTGGGCATCAAGTACGTCGAGCGGTATCAAGAGCGACGTGAAGCCCCTGTCGACAACCCCGTGTTCCCCACCCCGCCAGGAATGCCCGCCTTCGTTCCCGAGGCACAGCCAGGTGCCGACGTGCTGCTGGTCGACCCCGACGAGATCGCGAGCCGGGTGGTCGAGGCGCTGGGGCGGTCGCCCGTGAACCAGCGGGTGCAGATCGAGGTGGGGCGCCAGGTGCAAGCCTTGGAAGAGCGCCTGGTCGCCCGTGTGACGGCAGCCGTGATGGCTGCGTTCCGAGCGGAGTACCCGGCTGGGATGCCCGTGCAGGGGGTGGCTCCTGCGGTGATGCCAGCTTCGCCGGGTAGGGTGTTGGTCGAGGATGACGTTCCCGTGTTCGTCCCCTCGCGCATCGGCGACGATGCGATGGACGTCGATCTTGGTCTCCAGTCGTCCACGGCAGGGGAAGCGGTAGTCGAAGGCGCCGCTGCCGCTCTGCGGGCAGCCCGTGGGAAGAAGCGTACGGAGTAGAGGATGCCGAAGAAGCAGAACAAGATCCTGGGCTTGGGTCTGGACATCGGGACGATGATTTGATTTAGACAAAGGCACTATGCTACCTTGGGAATATGAATTTCCCCTGCCCCTTTTGTGACCAGGTTTTCGCGACCAAGCGTGGACGAGCCAATCATCATAGGAAGCATACGGGAGCCTCCAAGTTGGCTGGCGCCCGGATTAGTGCCACGAGGATCGCCACGGGTGTAGCCCGTGGCGATAAAAACCCCAATTTTGGAGAGAAGCCACGCCCGTGGCTTGAAGGGGAGGACTCTCCTCTTCGGCAGTGGCATCGGGAACATCCGGAGTTCGGGGACCAGCAGAGAGGTGCCGCCAATCCCGTCCACAAGGTGAAGCATCTGTATCAAGACCCGGAGTACGTCGCCAAGATCACAACAGGCATTCGTGCTCACGTAGACCGGCGTCGGGGTTCGACTTACGAAGAGGTCTACGGGGCGGAGAAGGCTGCCGCATACAAGCAGAAGCTCCGGGATGCTTCACCCGCTCGTCTGGCGAAATTCCAGCGGAAAGAGACGAAACCGGAGCGCACCGTTCGTGAGATGCTAGAAAAGTGTGGCGCCGAGTTTCAGCAGGAAGCCCCTCTAGGGCACTACACTGTTGACTTCCTTCTGGAGAAACACCGTCTGGTGATACAGACCGATGGGGACTATTGGCACGCCAACCCCTCCGTTTACCCGGAGCCCACGCGCAGTCAACAAAAGCGTCGCCGCTTGGATGCCTCTTGTGACTCTTTTCTTCGTAACCGAGGGTATCGTGTCCTAAGATTCTGGGAGTCAGATTTGGACGCCAACCCCGAAAATTGTCTGAGGACTCTTCAGGAGGTCTTGCGTGGCTAAAAAAACCAAGCAAATTCAAGGGGTTGGGCTCGACATCGGGACGATGAACATCGTGTCCGCTCGTCGTGCCGAGGACGGCATCGAGACGAAGCGGATGCGGGACGCCTTCGTGAGCCTGCCCCCCAGCAAGACGCGAATGCTCCGGTTGTCGGAGACGAGCTACGTCGAGCGCGAGGACGACGTCCTCATCCTCGGGGATGCCGCGATGGAGATGGCGAACGTGTTCGGGGGCAATCCCCGCCGCCCCCTGGCGGGAGGGCTCATCTCTGCCGGGGAGCAGGATGCACTGGGCGTCCTCAAGCTGCTCGTGCAGAACGTGCTCGGGGAGCCGCAGGCGGAGAACGAGGTGTGCTACTTCTCCGTGCCGGCGCCGCCCCTCGACCAGCCCGACAAGGACATCATCTACCATCGCGGCGTGTTCGAGCGCATCGTCGAGGAGTGCGGGTTCGACCCGTTCCCGGCGAACGAGGCGATGGCGATCATCTTCTCCGAGTGCGCAGCCGAGGGGTTCAGCGGGCTGGCGTTCTCGTTCGGCAGCGGGATGACGAACGTGGCGCTGGCGCTCAACACGACTGAGGTGCTGTCCTTCTCTGTCCAGCGTGGCGGGGACTGGATCGACACGCACGCGGCTCAGGCGGTCGGGATGACGCAGGCGCAGATGTGCGCTCTCAAGGAGAGCGGCATCGACCTGATGAAGCACGAGACGTCGCCGGAGGAAGCCCTCACCCTCTACTACAAGGCGATGATCGAATTCGCGCTGGACCAGGTGGCAGCGCACTTCGCCAGCAAGGCGGGGCAGTACACGTTCCCGAAGCCCATCCCGATCATCGTGTCGGGTGGGACGAGCCAGGCGGGTAGCTTCCTCGACTTCTTCAACAAGGTCTGGCGGAAGAAGAAGCGCCGTTTCCCCATCGAGATCAGCGAGGTGCGGGCAGCGAAAGACCCGCTCAACGCGGTCGCGTTCGGGATGCTGGTCCAGGCGATGCAGGAGTACGAGGAATGATCATGGATGGTCACGACGACCCCAATCGCACGTCGAATCCTGGGATTCCCCTCGCTCCGCTGGGGCAGGCGGTGGCTGAGGGCTCCTTCGTTGCATCGGGGTTGCGAGAGCAGCCCCGGGCTCGTGTCTACTCTGTCGAGGGCGCGAGCGAGGAGCAGTTGAAGTGGGCTCGGGAGGAGATCCAGCGAGCCCACGGCGACCCCTCCTACTCCATCGTCACCGATCTGCCCATCGAGTGGATCGACGTTCCGCAAGGGGCGATCGTCCTGGCGGAGCAGGCGAACGAAGAGGAGTTGGAGGAGCTGCGGATGGAGCTGTGCATCGGGTGGGAGAACCCCGCGCACCTGATCGTCGTCTCGTACATGATCGGGATTCTCGGGCATCCGGCAGCAGAATTCCCGCCCTCGCCGCAGATGATCGTGGAGTAGCTCCATGCCCCTCGTGACAGACCTGACCCCGGAAGAGATCCGCGATCTCCGGTGCGAGATGCGGGGGGAGAGTCTCGACCCGGGTCCGGAGATCACGTCGGTTGCGGATCTGTTCGAGGACGACCCTGAGCCCCCTGTGAAGATCCTTCGGAGGAAATTCACGGCGCCGGTGCGGTCCCTGTGCATCCATCCGGACAGCCCCGACCCGAAGTCTTGGGTGACGGATAGGGATTCGGCTTTGGACCTGGATCGCTACGAGAAGGCGAAGAAGCAGAAGCAGCCGCCGGTGGGGGTGAGGGACTACGTGCCCTTCGTACCCGACTACTTCCAGCCCCAGATCCTTCGGATGGAGAGCGGCGACCCGATTCTCCGGTTGCCGCCCCACAGCATCAGCCCGGAGCGGTTCGTCCGCCTCTACGACCCGGCTGCTCCGCACGCTGATTCGCCTATCCCTCCGCAAGAGTAGAAGGCTTTCGGCGGAGGCAGCATGTCCCTAACGACCCTATATCCTCAAGCACGCCGCAACCAATGGCTGGAGTTGGCGGATTTTCGGGTACGATTCCCGCCAACTGGGTGAAATCATTGTATTTTCAGCTAACTGAAGCCGTCAAGCGGCGGTTCATCGACGAACTGCGTAAATACTGGTCGCACCACCCCAAGTACCGCGACGACCTCGTCCAGAACATCCAGGGCAAGTTCTCGTTCGACGAGCGACCCCAGCACGGCATCATCGTCAAGACGGGCTCGGGCAACCGGGTCGACCTCTCCGCCGACAACTACATCGGCATCGTCGAGTCCTACTGCCTGATGACCCGGGTGAAGAACAAGCCTGGTCTGTCGGTCGAGTGGGTCCGTGAAAACTCCACTGCCATCCAGAACAACGGCGGCTACTTCCCCTCGCCGCCGGGCATCTACTACCTCGACGTCCGGGAGGAAGACGGCGACCTGGTCTTCTACGTCGACCCGCTGATCGAGGTGTACCACGAGCCCGTGACCCTCGTGGACGACACGCACGCCCAACTCCAGAACACCCCGCTCATCGGCAGCCTCCGGCTGTTCGAGATGCCTTCGGGTTGGCCGCTGGTCGCCGGCACGAACTACACGCTCGACACGAGCCCTGGTGGGTCGCTCACGGGCGGCATCACTCTGGCGGAACCGCTGACGGGCGGGCGCTGGTTGCAGGCGGACTACCGCTACCCCCTGGAGTCGAGGGGTCCGTACCCGATCACCGAGATGCACGCGAACACCACGGCGGTCCCTGGTGTCGTGCTCGCGTTCGGGAGGCGGATGCAGCACGGGGACCAGCTCGCGGTGATGGTCCACGACATCCGGCGTGCGGCGTACATGGAGTACGGCGGCAAGTGGGAGCTGACCCTCGACTGCGACGTGATGAGCCGCGACGTCCACGCCCAGCAAGAGATCGTCGACCAGACGGTCATCTACCTGTGGGGCATCCTGCGTTCCCGCCTGTCGCACCAGGGCATCGAAATCACCGACGTCTCGCTGGGCGGGGAATCGGAAGAGGTGTACGACCAGAACGGCGACGACTACTTCTACAACGCGAACTTCACGATCACCTGCCAGACGGACTGGTCCATCCACGTCCCCATTGAGGGTTGGATGCGGCAGGCAACCCCGCTGACCCGAGCGCAAGCGAACCAGATCGCGGCGCTGTCGGAGGACGAACTTCGCGGGCAGGACGGCAACATTCAGATGATGGAGGCGTTGGGGGTAGAATCGGTGCAAGACCCGTTTTGGTCGGGTCGTCGAGGAACCTTCGCGATGATCAAGTAGGGAGCACGATGCAGCAGCGGCACAAGGTCGGTTCCTGGCTAGCGGAACTCAACGATCTTCGAGGCAAAGGGCACCAACTCACCGCCTACGACGAAGCCAACTGCCGGTACTACGGGTTCCTCACCGAGCGCGGTGACCACCACTACTTCGCCGAAGAACTGCTCCACGGGATGCTGTCGAGTGTCCCGGAGGAGCAGCGGGAAGAAGTGCGTAAGACACTCGTCGACCACGAAAGTCGCCGGGTGCTGATTGAAGGGAAATGAACGATGCCGAACATCGAGTACCGCGACGCCAGCAAGTGGCTCGCCAAGGCGGATGAGCTTCGCGAGCGGGGCAGCGTGACGCGGGAGGACAAGCCCAAGGCCCGCCAGGTGGGATTTCGGGCTGGCGAGGACTGGCACCACATGATGCTGGACCGGATGGACCCGAACCTGCGGAATGTCCTGGGCGACCCCGAAGTCCGCCGCAAGCGGCTGGAAGAAGGAGCCGACTGATGCCGATCTACACCTACGTTGGTTAGCCTATAATCATAGGTAGGCATGAAAGCTGGCGTCTACAACATCACCCACCTGGCGTCTGGCAAGCGGTACATTGGTTCGTCGGTCGATATCCCGTCCCGGTTCCGTGCCCATCGGAGGATGTTGCGGAAGGGGAAGCACCAGAACGTGCATTTGCAAAGGGCTTGGGACAAGTACGGTGAGGCTGCTTTCACATTCCATCCGGTTGAATCCTGTTTTCCAGAGTCCTGTCGGAATGTTGAACAGCGGCACTTGGATGCGGCGAATCCCGATGGCATCTTCAACATTGCTCTGGATGCCCATCGTGGGGCGGGGCGGTGGGGACGCCTTGGGAAGAAGAATACGCCGGAGCATCGCGCTAAAATCAGTGTGGCAAATCGAGGGCGCCCCAGTCATCGTAAAGGAAAGACCCACGGTTGGGGTCACAAGGCGGGCGCAACACAAATCGAGAACCTTCCTTTCCGAATCCGGGCGGAGCACCTTGATGGGGCCGTGTTGATGTTCGATTCGGTGCGCTTGGCTGCTGAGGGGACAGGGTTGAAGCGTAAGTCTGTGAGCAACATCTTGAATCGGTGGAAGGGGCAGACCCAAACCCGAACTGGATGGGGTTTCACCAAGATCCCCAAGGAGGGTTGAAGCCATCCCGACCTACACCTACCAGTGCTCCTGCGGCGTCCAGTTCGAGGGGCGGAACAGCATCGCCGACCGCAAGAATCCCAAGCCGTGCCCGGCGTGTGACAGCCAGGCGTCACCGATTCCGCCTTCGACCGTGTCGGGGCACTTCAACAAGGCCGTCACCGGGCCGCAGCCCCAGAACACGGGCATCCAGGGGCTCGACGGTCACATCGACCGCACCATCGGGCAGTCGTCCGCCCAGGGGTGGGACGTTGCCGAGCAGCGGAAGCGGGCAAAGGAAGCGGTGATGCACGATTACGGGGTCACGGGCAAGGATCTGGGGAAGAACCCGGACGGCTCGTACGGCGTGATCGGACGAGACCGGAGGGCG
>Ga0209249_1002334_pt1 | contig 15697 bp, 23 predicted proteins | sample SaaInlV_200m_DNA_4_FD_184653 | JGI IMG/M metagenome (GOLD analysis project Ga0209249, IMG submission 184653) | Marine microbial communities from expanding oxygen minimum zones in the Saanich Inlet - SI037_S3LV_200m_DNA (SPAdes) (version 2) | ecosystem: Environmental > Aquatic > Marine >...
TACGCCGTCATGCGGCACAAGCCGCTGTCGATGGACGACAAGTCGTTCCGGAACGATCTCTACACCGCCTACACCGAGTACGAGGGGAGACACAAGATGGGGTCGACCCCGAAGTTCGCTCACCGCCCGATGCTGGAGCCGGACGGGCTCAACGCCCGCAAGGTGCAAGCCGGCGAAGGGTTCATGCTCTACTGGATCGACGCCGGGGCGAACCACTCGAAGTTCTACGAGGGCATCGCCCTTCCGAACGACGACGGGACGTGGCGGGCGATGTTCCGTTGGGGCGCCCTCACCGACTCCGGGTTCACGGGTCGCATCGACGGCCCGAAGTACGACGCCAAGTTCGCCCACCTGTCGCAGAGCGACGCCAAGCGGGCGCTCGCGACGAAGTACATGGCGAAGACCCGCAAGGGCTACGTGGACGCCTGGAAGCACAAGGGGCTCCCCAAGGGGCAGTACCCGGTGGGGCTCAAGCGCGACGTCGGCTTCGGCTGGGGCGTCCAGGAGACGGCGTTCTGCATCCCGGCTCTCCGCCAAATCCAGGAGCTTCTGCGCGAAGCTCAGGGCAGCTTGGGCCTCGCGCAGTTCATCGACGCCTCGGGCACGCTGGATTTCGCCGCCAACGTCGCGAAGCGCCAGCTCGCGTCGGCGGACTCGACAATGGCGAAGAAGATCATCGACAACATCGCTCACATGCAGGGCCGGGCCTTGACGCTGCTTGAGGGCGGGTACGACTCGGGTGCCATCCGCAACTGGAAGGTCGCCCTGTCCCGGCTCATCAGCTACATCGACAAGCAGCTCTCGGTCTGCCACGGCAAGATGGCCGCCGCAGCGAAGAAGCCCACCTACAAGAACGTCTCCCTCAAGGAAGGGCTCGACGGCAGCGGCAAGAAGAACTTCGTGCTCCAGGCCAAGAAGACCAACGTCAGCGGCAAGGTCGAGCAGATCAGCGAGACGTTCAAGACGGAGGCTGAGGCGAAGAACTGGCTCAAGCACTCGATGCCGGGCGCCAAGCTCGCATCGGCGAAGATGGGGGAGACGATGAACCGCCGGTCCCGAGTCCAGATGCTCTTGCCCCGAGCCATTCGCAGCAAGATCCCGAAGCTGTACTCTGGGGAGGACAACCCGGACCCCATCGCCTGGGTCAAGCTGTTCAACGCCTACGGGCGGGGGACATGGCTCATCACCGAGTTCGACGGTCGGGACCGTATGTTCGGGCTGGCTGACCTGGGCACCCCCGAACTGGGCTACATGAGCCTCTCCGAGATGGAAGGGCTCCAGAAGATGCCGGGCGTCCAGCAGATCGAGCGCGACACCTCGTTCCGCCCCGCCCCGCTGTCCGAAGCCGCGAAGAAGGAGGGCGTCCGCTGGAGCCCATCCCGTGAGGCTTCCAAGCGGCGCCGTGCCGAGTTCAACCCCGAGGACATCGGCGCCATCAAGCCCCCGAGCGGCGACCCCGACGAGATGCGCATCGTCCAGGACACCGACCAGCGGTGGTTCTCCGAAGTCGAAGACCTCTACCCCTCGGGCAAGCAGACCCCGTGGGACGGCCAGGGGCAGGCTCCCGAGAGCTACGAGCGCACGATGCGCCTGGCAGCGAAGCTCCAGTGTGATGGCAAGAAGGGCTGCACGGATGCGGTGGCCTACATCGACACCAGTGGTCACGTCTACTGCGCCAACCATGCCCCAGCGAAGAACGACCGGAACCGCCGGGCTCGCAAACTCAAGCCAGCCGAGATCAAGAAGCTGGAAGCGGGGAACACCATCCGCTATGCCGCCCGCAAGCTCGCGATCCGCGTCATCGCCAGCCAGGAGAACCCGGCTGCGGTGAACAAGCTGGCTGCCCGGTGGGTCGCAGCCAGTGTCGACACCAAGTCGGTCGCCCAGCGGGTGTTCAAGTCCTTCATGCAGGAATACGGTGGCAAGCTCTCCGAGCCCGTGAGACTGAACAAGCAGCCGCGGGGTGACGTTTTCGGCTGGAGTGTGAACGACACGTCCCTCGGCGGGGGGAACATGATCATCCCGGCCCTGGTGGAGAGGGAGTTCCAGTGGGACGGGAAGACGAGAAGGTACCGCCACAAGGAAGACCCGTCTATCCTGTACGCTCAGGCCACTCAGGGAATGGGGCTGCCCAATTCCCGCCTGGTGTTCTCGGTCGGCCGTCGTGGACTGTAACCCGTGGCGGATGAGCCCAAGAAGACCACCGATGAGCGCCTGCTCGACACCCTGGTCGCCAACACGGAGGCGCTGACGAACCTGACCGCCGTCGTGTCGAATCACGACCGGGAGTACGCCGAGGGAGTCACGGCAGCACGCCAGGACTCCAATGGCCTGTCCGCCAAGCTGGAGAACCTCGACCGCTCGGTCGGCGAAATGAAGCTGGCTACCGAGCAGGGCGAGACGGCACGCCAGGCGGAACTGAAGCGCATCTACGACCTGCTCGACCAGGAACGCACCGACCGCCGTGACGCTGTCACCGATGGTCGTGAGGGTGAGCGGACGGTCCAGAAGTCCGAACGCGAGTTGCTGCGCGACATGCTCCGCGAGGAGTTGGGTGAGCGGCGTGAGACTCGGCAGGACAACCGGAACCTGGTGAAGACGGCGGGAGCCGAAGTCTGGAAGGCGGGCGGCAAGTACATCGTCGCCGCCGTCGTGATTCTCATCCTTGCCTGGGTGATGCAGGCAACCGACATGACTCTCGCTGACGTCATTGGCTTGTCGAGGAAGTAGACGATGTCTATGAAGCGCCGGCACCGTGTACTGCTCGTCGAAGACCGACCTGCCGACGTGCGGCTGACCAAGCGGGCGCTGCGCAAAGCTGGCTACGACGTGGACGTCGATGTCACCGAAAACGGGAAGGAAGCCCTCGACCACCTCAACAACGGGAAGCCCAAGCCCGACCTTGTCTTGCTCGACTGGATGATGCCCCTCGTGAACGGCGAGGAAGTGCTCATCGCGATGCGGGCCAGCGCCAAACTACGTGGGATGCCGGTCGTGGTGCTTACGACATCGGCTAGCGAAGGAGACGTGGCTACGGCCTACGACAAGGGATGCAACGCCTACTTGACCAAGCCGGTAGACCCCGGCGACTTCCAAAAGACCATCGAAGCGATGGGCCTCTTCTGGCTGGAGAAGGCTGTCCTGCCCAAGCCGTAAGGCCGATCACGCGCAGGGCGTCCATCTGCATCGGAATCCTGGCTCTCGTAGGGGTGCTGTCGTCCGCGGTGTTCTACGAGCACCTCCACTGGTGGCAAACCCTTACCCTCTCTTCCATTGGTGCGCTCGCCCTCATCGGATGGGCGATCGAGTACCGTCGCGTCAACTACTACAACGCTCGCGAACTGGACACCTGGCTCCGGGTCGCGGGCGACCTGCGGCAGATCCTTCCCGCTGTCACAGAAGAGGACAAGGACGTGCCGCTTCTCTCTGTGGGTCCGGGGTTCACCCGTGTCCTCGGGTGGGAGCAATCGGAGATGGAAGGTCGGCGGTGGACCGAGTTCGTTCACCCGGACGACCTGCTCGCGGAGGGTGCCGGGTCGGACCGCCTGGCGACGGAAGGTTCGTTCCAGGCGTACTGCAACCGCTGGTTGCACAAGGAACCCTACGCGAACGGTGAGCCCCGCTACGTCTGGTTCGAGTGGAACGCCATCACGGACGACGAGTTGGGGCGCACCTACGCCAGCGGACGGGACATCACCGACCAGTTCAAGCGCGAAGGGCAGATGGCGACCTGGTCGCGCATCACGAACGACCTGATGGCGGTCGCCGACACGGGTGGCGACCCGTCCGAGTGGAAGTTCGAGTGGCTGAACGAGGCGTGGACGAGGCAGCTAGGGTGGTCCATCCCGGACCTCTACAACATGCGCATCGTGGAGTTGTTGGACGCCAAGGGTGTCCGCCAGGCGCTCACCCTCAACGGGACAGTGAAGGACGCCCACGTCGTCTCGTTCCCTGTGCGCTGCAAGACGCCTCCGGGTGAGAAGCCGCAGTACCGCTACTTCGAGTGGAGCAGCATCGACCTCGACGGCAAGGTCTATATCACCGGGCGGGACATCGGCGAAGAGCGGACGCACCGCATCGAGATGGCGAAAGCCATCCACGACCTGGAAGCCCGCAACGCCGACCTCGAACGGTTCGCCAGCGTCGCAGCCCATCAACTCCGGTCGCCGCCGCGAACCATCACAGGCATCGCGCAGGCGCTCAAGGAGGACTACGGCGGGCTACTGGACGATGAAGGCATCCAGTTCCTCGACGACGTGCGCACGGACGCTGACCAGATGGCGGAGATCGTGGACGGGCTGTACCGCTTCTCGAAGGTGCGGACGTCGGCGGACATGCACATCGAGCCGGTGGACCTGAATGCCTTGCTCGACCACATCTACGAGTCGAAAAAGAAGCGTGGGTGCTGGGATGGTCCTCGCTGCCTGCTGTGGGACACGCTGCCAACCGTGCTCGGGGACAAGCTGCTGTTGAAGGAGGTGTTCGCCAACCTCATCGACAACGGGTTCAAGTTCAACGAGTCGGACGAGAAGGTGGTCGCGATCACGGCGAGCCGGCGGGAAGATGGTCGCTGGGTCATCCACGTCGAAGACAACGGGATCGGCATCGACCCGCAGTACCAGCCCAAGCTGTTCCAGATGTTCGAGCGGGTTCACCCGAAGTACGAGGGCAGCGGTGTCGGTCTGGCTCTCGTGCAGGCGATTGTGAACAAGCTGGGTGGTACGGTCACGGTGGAGTCGAATACAGGGGATGGGGCGACGTTCAGCTTCGACCTCGAAGGTGCTTGGTCGGACTCGATGCTGACGCCGGACCCCGAAGGGGCGTGAGGATTCCGTGGGGGGTGGCTCCATTCCTTGGAGCCCCACGGCTTACTGTCCCATCTCTCAGCCCGATTCCGCGCACCCACGCATCCTCGAACATCCTGACGAGAAGCCACTCACGCCCCGAGCGTATCGAGACCGACCTCAGCCGGCTGGGGTGCGACCCCTGCGTAGCGCCTCACACCCCTACTACTCGCCAGCGTCGTGTTCTGAGCCCCGGGGGCTCAGAAAGTTCGTTCTCCGCGTAGTATGGGAGCGACCGTGCGGTCCCGAGTGCTCAACTGGACGAGCAGCCGGGATTAAACGGCTCCGTAGCTCAGTCTGGTCCAGAGCCGGGGTCTCTAAAACCCTGTGTGTCATGGGTTCAAATCCCATCGGAGCCACCCACAAATGGCAGAGCGGGGCGTTGACAAGAACACCCCGCTCTGCCACTATCCTTGTATGGGTAGATCACGCGCCAAACTCGAAGTATCCGATGCAGAGTTCGCCCGCGTCGTGGCGGACAACATCAGCATCGCAGCCGTCATTCGTGGGTTGAACCGGGCTATCGCTGGGACTAGCTATCGACTCGTGCTGCGAGAAGTCGCCCGGCTGGGGTTGAACACGGACCACTGGAAGGGCAAGTCGCACGGGACCAGCAAGGGTCGTCCGAGAACCCTCATCCCGTGGGACAAGGTGCTCATACCGGACAGCCCTCACCGCCTCAGCAGTACCCGCAAAGCTCGGCTGATTCACGAAGGCTTCATCAAGGAGGTCTGCACGGAATGCGGTCGGGGTCCGGAGTGGCTGGGGAAACCGCTGACGCTGGTGCTCGACCACATCAACGGGGTGCGGGACGACCATCGGCGGGAGAATCTTCGACTGGTGTGCCCCAACTGCGACTCCCAACTTCCCACGTTCTGCGGGCGAAACAAGCGGGGCAAGACGTACACCCGCCGGTAAACCTGGTGGTTGTGGGTTCGAGCCCCACCGGGACTATTCAAGGCTCAGAACCGCTTGCCCGCCCGTAGTAGGGATAGACGGCAAGGGGGCGAGATGACTGACATCCTCAACATCGACGAGAGCGCGGCGGAAGAAGACGAGCTTCTGGAAACGCTGAACTGGCAGGTCGAAGACCTGTTCGACCAGTGCCACATCCGCATCGCCTCCTACGAGGAGCCCCTGTATGGCATCGCGGACGGCGACGAACTCATCGCCGCGCTGGTCTCGGGCTCTCCCGACAACGACCCGTGGTGCTGCAACCGCTTCAGCCTCGTCGTCCACCCCGACCATCGCCGTCAGGGTCTCGGTCAGAAGCTCGTCGAGGCGTTCCTTGCCTACTGCGAGGCGGACGGGTTCCAGGCGGAGGCGCACGTCGTCAACGACGAAGCGATGAACCCGATGCTCGAAGGGCTGGGATTCACGGCGCACGGACCGCTCTGGACGTACTGAGGCTCAGAATCGAACGGTCGCCCGTAGTCAGGTCGTAGACACCGGGGGCACAGGATGCCCCACCCGAAACCGAACCGACCCTCTACGACGTGACGCAGCGGGTCTACGATGAAGCCCACCGCGAGATGAACAAGGAATTGGCCGCAAGGGGCTCAGAACAGACGGCCGCCGAGTAGTAGGTTTGAACGAGGGCTTGACAGCCCCCACGAAAGGGATACCGTGAAGGACATGAAGAACCGCAACTACAGCCACCTCTTCTCGTAGGGTCTCCGCAGCCGCGGTCCTCCGCCTTGGTTCGTTCGCAGCCCGATGCGCTCGAAGAACCAAGACACACTGGAGGATATCGTGGACACTCGCGCACTCAAGATTCAGATCAATGCCGCTACCGCCGCAACCAGGCAGCAGCGTCTCGAAGCCACCAAGCTCATCGTCTCCGGTCGCAAGCTGCGCCGTGGCGGGCGGGCTCTCGGCGGCGACTCGCCCATCAACCCCGACGTCAAGGGACTGGCACTGCTGAAGCAGGGCTGGGAACGGCACCGCCAGGGGATGCGTCACCTGGGTGTCGCCGAGAGTGGTCGCTACGACCGCCGGCACCAGCACCTCGCGGCGGCGCTGCTCAACGGGCGCACCTACAAACGGTGCGAGCCGACCATCAAGCCCCACACGCTCATCGCGTCCGTCACGATGATCACGCCGCTCATCACGTCCTGCCTGCCGGTCAAGCAGCAGAACGACGCGCAGAAGCTCGTCCGGGAGTGGCTCGACCGGGGTGACGTGCGCCTCCGCTACCTGCCCGACGAGGAGCAGTTCGTCATGCGCTCCTACGACGAGGTGCCCGCCCGGTTCCCGGGCAAGGGCGTCCCCGTGACCCCCGAGACCCCCGAGACGGCGAGCGAGGCCGCGTAATGGCGACCACCGACCGGCTCTACTTCGTGACCCGGACAGACTTGTCTGAAGGGCGCCGGGCCGCGCAGCTCCTGCACGCAATGGACGTGTGGAATGCGCGGTTCGGCTCCCAAGGCGGGACCGTCATCGTCTACGGGGTGTCGTCCGAGGACGAACTGCTGGAGCTACTGCCGAACGGCGACTCCCGCACTGTCCTGTGGCGTGAGCCCGACCTGGACAATGAAGCCACGGCATTCGCGACAGACGCCGGGCGGATGAACCTGCCCCTTCTGGGGCGTGCGGCGTGAAGCCGCATCATGGACAAGTAGCTCAACTGGTTAGAGCGCCTGGTACTGGCGATGGCCCAGGGGGAGACTTCGGGAGGGGGTACCACCTCCTGTCGCGTTGCCCCTCAGCCCAGCCTAAGTTGGAAGCAGGATGCCTGGGTAGCTCCCAGGTGTTCGGTGAAAGGCTCGCGACCGGGAGGTTGGAGGTTCAAAGCCTTCCTTGTCTACTCAGTTTCGGTACGCCCATCGGTCATGCACCACAACCCCGAGCCGCTGTGCAGCGGCTTGCCACTCGACCGGATGATCCACCAGCCTTGCGAGCAGGATGTAGGGCGTGCAGCGACTCAGGATGAGCGTGTCGCTCGCCCACCAGCAGTCGCCGTCGCTCGTGATGACGGCTTGCCCGACCAGGTCATCCGGTCGCGACACCACCAGGAAGAACGCTTCCTCCAGCCCGGTCGGCCAGGCGTCGGGGTCGTACACGGAGGCGGCGAACTGCCAGCAGCGACCGTCCTCTTCGACCCACCAGCCCACGGCGCTGATGAGGGTGCCGTGCCCGCCGTCCGTGCTCGTGTAGTAGCACTTGCGGAAGCCCGCCGCCTCCATCTCGGCGTAGGGGTCGTCCTTGGAGAGCCATCGGAAGACGAGGGCTTTGAGGCGGGTGAACCAATTCATCGCGGCTTCACGTCTCGGTTGTGGGGGAGGCGAGCGAACAGGCGCCGCAGGCGGCTCTGCTGCTCGGTCAGGACAGTGGGCCAGCCCCACGGGTTGCAGCACCGGAAGCTGCCGCCAGGGCAGACTGTGGCCAGGGGGAAGTAGCGGTCGGACGTCACTTCGACCAGGTAGAGCTTGCCGTCCACTTCGACTTCGGGGCTGCGGATGATGCCCCTGGACAGTTGCCACTTGATCGGGTGGCAGTTCTCGAACACGGCGAGCGCGGTCTTTCGCAGGCTCACGAGTCGTCTCCGTATCGCTTCTCAAATTCGAGGTTGTTGATTTCGTTGCGCAACTCGAAGTACCGCTCGGTCCACTCGTGGTCGGTCGGGTGGAACCCGAAGGCTGCGATGCAGCAGCAGTGCAGGGCGCAGAGCGGACGCATGTGCGGGGGCGCCGAGCAACTCCCGTCCGGGTTCATCAGCGGGTACTTGGGGTGCCCGGTGCGGGGCATCTCGACGTCCCAGTCCCACTTTGCCTGCTCGATGACCAGGTCGCAGACGCCCGGGTCGCAGCACGAGTGCGGGAGCTTGCACGGCTTCTCGTGCTGTCCCGAGCAGAGCGTGTAGCCGTGGGCGGCGATGTCGGCGTAGAGCCTGACCAGTCGCTCGTTGATCTCGTCCTTCGTCACCACGTCACCCCTTTCAGGTGCAGCACAGCACGGTCGACGTGTTCGTCGGTGAGTCCTACCCGCTGCTCGGTCCGGATGAAGCTCGGCGTGCCGATGAACTGACCCAGGTTCGGGCTGTCGTCCAGGATGACGAACTGCCGGACGAGTCCTGGGTGGTCGTCAAGCCAGTTCTGGATCGCCAGCGGGCGGTCGCGCCTCGACGACATCGGCATCTTCTTGTCGATGCGCAGGTCTTCCGGCTTCTTGCAGGCGTCGAAGACGTTGCCCGTCACGCCCCAACTCGTGAGGAACGTGTGGAGCTGGTGGGCGTCATACTGCCAGCGCCACGACGAGTGGACGACGATCACGGCTCCGGTGCGGTCGGTGATCTCGTTGAGTCGGGCGACCAGCTCGGGCGTGCCCGGTCCGGCGCCCTGGTTCAAGACGCCGTCGATGTCGAGGAAGACTGCGAGCATGGTGTACCTCCGCCCTGACTATACCGCCAGGGGAAGCTGGGTCGCGGGCAGGACTTCCGTGAGGTAGTCGCCGAAGTTCTGCATCATGTCGTTCCACGCCTTGAGTGCGTCGCGACGGGGGTCGTCCGACGAGTCGCCGTCCGCCCACCAACCGATGTTCGCCTCGGTACATTCGTCCGCGGCAGCGCGCACCACCTGGTAGAAGGTGAACACGACGAACTGCGTCATGTTGGCGAGGAACCAGCGGGCGGAGTCGTCGTAGCGGTGCCCCCAGGGGTCGCCGCACACCTTGCCGCGACCGAAGATGGTGCCGGCGATGTTGTCGGACACCTCGACCGTGAGGTGCGGGAACGCCTTCTCGAAGTCCTCCTTGGTGTCGTAGGCGTCCAACTCACCCTGTATTTCAACCTGGGCTTCGTCATACGCTCGGTTGTAGCGCCCTTCGACTTCTCGTCGGACGTCGTCCCAGGTGTCATCGTACTTGAACCCCAGGTCGTCGTCGGGAGCCTTGAACCGGGCGTCGGTCAGCCACTCCAGCACCCGGAACGCCCACTCCGCCATCTGCTCGGCGGTGAAGTGACCGTAGAGGGAGTAGATGGCACCACCGCGCATCGCATCGTCGTAGCGGTAGCCAATCGTTTTGTCGTCGGGGAGTCGACCGGGCTTGTGGTTGTATCGGTTGCAGAACAGCACCCGCTGCATCGACTTCTCGAACTCGGTTCGTTCGGGCGGCCAGGGCTTGGCAGGCATCGTGTGCTCCTTGCGTTTGACGTGAAATTGCGGGGGTTGAGCCCACGACCTCGGGTGGGAGTTGAACCCACTTCTCCCAGTTTGCTGGGCGAGGAAACCCTTCCTCCGCCGTGGTACTCAGAGTGGGCTCTCACCCCCTACGATTCGACCGTTGCTCCTCCGATCTCCGTTCCGGTCCCCGGACGAGGGCGGGGTCCGACTACCTAAAGCCGACTCCACCCGCCACGGTGATGGCGAAGCGGACGAACCGCTGAAGCGCCCGATCGCCCGTAGCCCTTTGGATTACGGGGCAACCGCTACTCCGTGACTACTACGCTGGGGGATGGGGTTCTGAGCCCTCTAGCCGAGGAGCATCTTGCCGTTCCAGTAGGCGCGGCTCTTGCGGAGGGCGGCGACGAACTCGGCGTCGGTCATCTGGGTGTCGGTGCCGCCGTCGTCCTGGAAGAAGTTCGCCATCAGCGTGCCGGGCGCCATCGGCTCGTCGTCCTCGCACAGTCGGGCGTTGACCGAGATGATCTCCCAGTTGTGCTCGACGTTGGGCAGTTCGTTGTCGCCGTCCTCGGCGAGCACGGTGCTGGCGTAGAGCACGACGTCCACGGCTGTCGCCGGGGTCTTCGCCGCTTCGTAGTCCTCGACGTCCAGCCCGACGTGCAGCCGGGGCTCCTCACCCTCGCGGCGGGGCTCGTAGGTCGCCTTGAGCGGCATCCCAGCCGCCAGCTCGACGACGCAGGAGTAGAAGCACTTGGGGTGGACGGGAACGAGGATGACGCCGTCCCGGTAGCCGGGCTTCTGGTTCTCCCAGTTGGCGATGACCTTGGCGACGACTTCGTCCCACGAGCCATCGAAGTGGCTGAAGCGGGAGTTGGGGGTCTGGCGCTCGACGAACTTGCTGACGTGGACGTGCATTCAATCTCTCCCAGCCGACTACGCGGCGGTCGTTGCTTCTGAGCCATAGGACGCAGGGTGAGCCCCAATCTGACACGAGCCGGGTAAGATACCCCGGATGACAATGGAAGGAGGCTCCCTTGGGCTACTACATCGTGGAAGGCATCGACGGCTGCGGCAAGGACGTACAGGCGGACATGCTCGCAGGACACCTGATCAAGCCGGTTCGGGTCGCCGAGCCGGATGACACGTTGCCGACAGGCAAGCTGCTCCGGCAGTGCCTCAAGGACGGCACGTACCCCGAGGCACACGCGGCGATGTTCCTCGCCGACCGGATGGCGTTGCTGTCGACGAAGGTGCGACCGGCGCTCGAAGCGGGCAAGGACGTCGTCAGCGCCCGGTCGTGGATGTCGACGCTCGTGTACCAGCAAGACCAGTGGCCGCTCGACTGGCTGATGGACATCCACCGGCAGCTTCCCGCCAAGGCGACGCACCTCATCGTGCTCGACCTCGACGCCGCGGTCGCCCTGGAACGGGTGACTAAGCGGCCAGGGCACACCGAATACTACGAGACGCTGGAGAAGCAGGAGCGCAACCGCGCCCGGTACCTGCACGTCGCGAAGAACGGAGGTGCGTTCCTGGCACCAGACGGCAAGGTCGGGGTCATCGACGGCAGTGGCACACCGGACGAGGTTCACGGGCGGGTGGTGGCTTGGCTCGACCGGGTGGACCGATGAAGAAGCAGACGAAGAACCAGGCGGCGAAGCGGCGGGCGAAGAAGCTGGCACAGCGGCGGGCTGACCGGAAGCCGCACAAGGCGGGTCGGCTCGCCGAGCGGCGGAACCGAGCTGTCCGTGCGGCGATCCGCAAGGCGAAGGCGCTTCAGGCAGCCAACTTGATGAAGGACGGCGAGTCGGTGCCGGACATCACGGACGACGAGTACGTGTTCTGGCTCTGTCACGGCGCGAACTTCCTCGCCTCCGACGAAGCGACCGGCGCCTGGGAACCGATCTTCGAGGACATCTACGCCGAGGGTACCCCTGTCCCTGCCCCCGAGGTGGTCGCCCAGCGGGTGATGGACCGCTACTCGGAAGAGATCGCTTCCGAGGGGAGTCTGAGCGGGGTGCCTCAGTCGGTGCTCGCGTGGTCGGTGACGGAGAAGTCTTCCATCCGCATCTACAAGTTCGAGGCAGAGCGGCGCCTCACCGAGAAAGACCCCGAGTGCGACGCCCCTACCCTGGCACGCCAGCCGCACAACCCTGCCGTGTGGGGCGTGATGATCGAAGTCAAGGAGCGCACGCTCGCCATCGAATCTGACTGATTCTCCTATGGGACTGGGGTAGGATGTGCGTCTACCCTGTCTCACAAGGAGCATCCAATGAGCCAGTCAGCCCTGTACTCTGAGAGCCAAGCCGCCCTGGCGAATCTCTCCCTCGAACGTCTCGGTCTGTCCTCGTGGAACATCTGCGAGGTGCAGGGGCTGCAGGCGAAGGTCAAGGCGAAGGCGGACGGGTGGTTCGGCCCGAAGTCCGTCGCGAAGTGGAAGGCGTGGGCACGCAAGCACGACAGCAAGCCCGCCACGCTCGACCACCCCACCGACTCCGCCACGCCAGGCCACGCCGTCATCAACGGTGTGCAGTACCAGGCGCCGAAGGGGTTGAAGTACGTCAACCACCTGGAACCGAACGGCATCCCGGCCCAGATCGACGACACGTCTCGTCGCAAGCGGCCGGTCTCGCTGCTCGTCCTGCACCGTGGGTGGGGTGGCTCCTACAAGAAGGGTCGCAACTTCGCCGCGAAGACAGAGGCAACGCTCGACGCTCGCGGGCTGTCCGGCACGCACTCGATGGACATCGACGGGACGATCTACCAGCACTTCGACCCGCACGCTCGACGCGGTCGCCACTGCACGCACCACAACGTCCAGTCCGACTCGCTTGACGTCGCCGGGCCGTTCGGGATGAAGCGGAAGCCGGCACCGGGACAGGAGCGCACGTCGTTCCTGGCAGCCATCGGGCGGAAAAACGACGGCGTGCCGCCGCTCCAGCGCAAGTACGGCACGGTCAAGTGCTGGGATATGACCGACGCCCAGAAGGAGGCCCTGAAGCTGTTCATCCCGTGGTGGTGTGAGCTTCGCGGCATCCCGCTGACGGCGTGCGAGGGGTGGCGGACGTTCCGGCTGTCCTCCCACTCCGGCCGGCGCGACCCCGTCACGAAGGTCGAGGGCATCGTCGCGCACGCTCAGGTGAGCAGTCCCGGCAAGCGGGTCGACGGCATCCTGCCGCTCATCGTCCTCAAGGAGTCGAACGTCATGATCGAGTGGCGTCCCGCCGAGGACTTCATCGCCGACTGATGCGCGTCTATCTCCTCGACTTCGACGGCACCCTCTCCATCCTCCCCTGTCCCTGCCAGTGGGTTGAACAGAAGCGGGCAGAGAACCCCGACGACCGCTTCGTGCTCTGGACGGGCAACGACCCCCAGACGATTGCCCAGCGACGACCTGGTCTGGTGCAGGCGGTGGACCTGTTCTGGAACAAGCCCCTCCCTCTCACAGAAGCGTTCCTGCTCAAAGGGTGGTCCCCTTCGGAAGTCATCGTTGTGGACAACTCCCCGGGGGCGGGTCGGCTCGCGGTCTGGATGCTGCGGTCGCTTCACCTACCCATCCGGGTCGTTGGCGTGGGGGATTTCGGGGACTTCTTCGACGACTAGCCCAGGGGCTCAGACTACCTCCCCCGCCCGTAGTAAGGGCGATCCGGGCGATCCGGGTCGTGGAAGCACAGGTGCTCCGCCTGTTCGACTAGGGGGCTCTCTCGACCAACCTGCACGGGTAGGTTGGTCGAGGTGCCACTATGAAGCTACGAGAGATGGTCGTGCGACTGCTCACCGTCGAGTCCCTGGAACGAGCCGAACGGCAGATGCTCCAACTCACCCTCGACGTGAACGGCCCAGGCCCCTTGAAGGGTCTCTTGCACGACGAAGTTGAGGACCACGTCGAGGGCCGCTACCAATGGTTCTTCGACGCGGACGGCAAGCGGAGGACTCGATGACCGACCGCATCACGAGCGAGGAGTACATCCAGGCGTTGCACGACGTCCACAGTCTCGCCATCGACAAGCAACAGACCGTCGCGACGGCCGAGTCCCTCACGGGCGGGCTCATCGCGGCTGCGCTGACAAGCCTGTCCGACTCGTCCCGCTACTTCAAGGGCGGCATCGTCGCCTACGACATCGACGCAAAGGTGCGCCTGCTCCATGTCAGCCGCATCAAGGCTGCACGGTGTTACTGCGTCTCCGCCAAGATTGCTAGGGCGATGGCGATCGGGGCGATCGAGCAGTTCGACTCGACGTGTTCCATCGCGGTCACAGGCTACGCCGAACCGTGGAGCAAGGGAGACGACACCTACAAGGCATTCGCGCACTACGCTGTGTGCTGCTACGGGCGCTGGACAGCCGGTCGCATCGACCTTGATGGTCTCGGTCGCAACGAGGCCCGACAGGCAGTCGTCCGCCAGACGATCTGTGTCCTGGCTGGAAGACTGAAGCTCCTATGAAATCCGAAGACGCCAAGCCGGGCAACATCGTCGAGGTGACGGACTTCATGGGGCCGGTGCAACTGATGGTCGCCCCGCACCACCTGGACGCCCGCCGACCGGACGCACGGGGCCGCATCGACGGTGCCATCGCGCTGGAGGGGACTCTCCTCGTGTGGGTTCGGCACGGGAGCAAGCTGGCGCCCTACTGGCTGCGCGAGCTATCGCTTGTGGGGGAGGTAGTCGATGAATGAGATGCACCTGCATCACCCTTGGTGCAACTTCTTCCACCGACCCCGCAAGGGCTGCCACCAGTGCGAGGGGCTGTTCAAGTCGTACCCGCTGGATGGACAGACGTCGCCCCAGCTCGTCGCCAGGTACTTCCCCGATGCCATCCCTGTGAACCCTTCCAAGAAGATTCCGATGAACAGCTACTCCGTTGTCGCCCAGAAATTCCGGACCTTGTGCGAACGCTACAAGGTCAGCACCACGCCCAGCGTCGGACCCGCATTTGCTAGCGACCCATGCGACTACACAGGGCTGGAAGAGGTGCGGCTCAACGTCGAGGCAGCCGGGGATATCGACCCCGACTACCACGCTCGACACGTTTTTGGGCACTTCCTCTGTGGGCTCCACGAGCGAGACCCCGATGGCGTGGCAGACTTGATCGCGCACTTGCTGGCGCAGGGAGACCCCGATGACCCCAGCCGAAGTTCTTGAGCAACTCACCGCCTTGGAACCCGACGCCCTGTTGTTGGAGCCCCGGGAGCACTTCGACGCTGCGCTGGTCGGCTACACGCACGAAGCGGACGACCACTGGCCGCGGCAGACCCACATGATCGTCGCGGTCTACGATGCGAACAAGTGCATCGAGGCGTTGATGGTGATGTTGGGGTGCGACTGGGAGGGTGCGGCCGACTACTTCGGCTACAACACGGCGGGTGCCTGGGTGGGTGAGGGAACGCCGACGTTCCGCTACGAGGACGACCCGGACGCGACGATCAGTCCGCCGTAGCCTCCCTCAGTGCGGTCTCAGCGGCGGCAACGGCCTCGGCCATGCGGTCTTCGGAAATGGTGCCCGTGTCCACCCCGAGGGCGGCTCCGATGGCGTCCACGAGCTTCTCGGCCGTGTCGTCATCGTACGGGATGCACGGGGGCGCCGTCTCGATGTCGTCGCCGGCCATGTCGGTGCTGTGCCCGCAGCGCGAGCAGTGCCCGTAACTCCATTCGTGTTCGCGAGCCATCATTCTACTCCGTGGTCACAGGTTGTGTCCGCCCTACGCCTCAGTCCCTTTTACTACGGGCGAGTC
>Ga0209249_1002338_pt1 | contig 15682 bp, 17 predicted proteins | sample SaaInlV_200m_DNA_4_FD_184653 | JGI IMG/M metagenome (GOLD analysis project Ga0209249, IMG submission 184653) | Marine microbial communities from expanding oxygen minimum zones in the Saanich Inlet - SI037_S3LV_200m_DNA (SPAdes) (version 2) | ecosystem: Environmental > Aquatic > Marine >...
CGACGGGCTTTTAGACTCATCGAATGCCTCATGAAGGTCTCCTGACTTCCAGAAATACAAGAAGTTTAGGAGTGTTTTGTCTGAGGCAACAGGGGTATCAAAGTAAGATTTTTGATGAAGCAATGCGCTAATTGTCGTTGACAGGGAAGACCCATGAATGATCCCCCATACAATCTCTACATCTACCTTCTGCACAAATCCACCATGATGTAGCCGCAGAAAAACATAACCCATAAAGAACAAGGAGGTCGATGCACTAACCAATCAATAGCTTCCAAAAGAAAACGGGCACAGTCTCAGGAATTTTCCTGGCTGTGCCCGTTTTTGATTCACCCAGTCGTCCATTGACAGAGAAGAGATCGGGGTGAGACGCCCGGTTAAACGAAGACCGCTCAGCTGGAACTGAGCGGTCTGGGATGGAACAAATGTTCACTAAGAATAATACCACAATTTGTAAGATCGTCAAGATTTTCGCTCCGTTTCGCTTAGATGCAGCGCAGCGTAGAGTCCTGGTTAATCAAACCTATCAAAATGTCGCTCGCCCTACAGGTCGTCAGGAGGGAGATTTCGTCTACACCGCTACGGTCACTGTCCTGCGCGAGGAAAGCGCCATCTATACCACTGCCCCCGCATGGGCAAGCGTGGAGATCAGCTAGGCGCAGGTTTGCCCCGCGAGGGCTTCCTGGATGTGTGATCATGCGTCCCCTCTATTTAGCATTTAACCCACAGACCAAGGAGACTCTTATGCGCACACTGGCTGGTGTTCTGGCACTGGTGGCAATCGCTGCCAGCACGCCGACACGCCTGATCGTATCGGTTGGTGATTTGCTCGATGTACTTCAAATCGCCGCTCAGACCTTATTCACCTAAAAGAAAAAACAATCTACAGAAAGGAACTGCACATCATGACAGATGATATTCTGCAACTGACAGAAGAATTATTAGGGGCACATATCGGCGAGATCAGTCATCGTGGCTGGGCAACCTTTTGGTGCCCTTTTCACGATGATAAAAAACAAGCAGGCACAACCGGTCTGCCTAACTTCGGCGTGAATGTAGACGAAGGCAATTGGAACTGCTTTCGCTGTGGCAAAAAAGGCGGCTCGATCCGCAGCCTGTACAAAGACTTGGGCGAAGATTTCAGCCCGCGTGGAGCAGACTACAGTCCGGTTGTCCCCAGAAAACCCCGAGCGCGTAAATACGAATCCGAAGTGGATCGGCTGGATGAAGCAATTGCCGACACACGCAATAAGGTGATTTCTTCCCCGGCGATGCACTACCTACACAGTCGCGGAATCACCCCCTACACAGCCCTGCTCTATGGCTTGGGCTATGGACGAAAATATCACCAAGTCTCCAACTCGGTGGAAGAAGCCGCGATCCATTCAGCACTGCTGCACAAACGCTATCACAACTGGTTTTGGGCAGGCAGCGTGGTCTACGCCGACCCGCCTATTCAGCCCACCGTCCTGAACGTCCGCTATCTGCCAGAAGAGACGCTGCCCCCCAAGACACGCCCCTTCAAGATCAGGAAAAATCACCGTACCTGGGGCGACCGATTGGTGCCGCTGGGTTCCTGGCGCATTAAGCCCGATACCAAAACGATTATTGTGGTGGAAGGGCTTTTCGATATGCTCGCCGGGGCACAGACCACCGCATCCCTCTACCCACAGGTTGTGGTGGTCTACACCAACGGCTCCAACCCATCCTTCCACATCACCAAGTGGTTTGAAGAACATCCCCAATATCACTACCTGCTGATCCCTGACCCAGATAAAGCAGGCACGGCCTGGCTGGAGCAAGTATCGCGCGCCATCTATGCGGGCGGTGGTTCGTGGCAGAGCTTTCCTGTCCCCCGAAACTTTGACGATCCTGATGAAGCTTTTCTGGCTGGCTGCCCCCAGTTTTACAGGAGGTGCAGATGGTCTAAGCGTTAGCAACGGCATACCCCGCACAAGAATTTCTTATCATCCACTCTCTAGAGAAAAAGGAGCAAATCATGGCAAAGCAATTCAACAAAACAACCTTCGTAGGCAATCTCGGCAAGGACCCCGAGATGCGCTACACCCCATCTGGCAGGGCAGTGACCGAACTTACGGTTGCCTCCCACGACCAGTACCCGAATGCAGAAGGGGAGATCGTAAAGATCACCACCTGGTTCAAAGCCACGGCTTGGGGAAAGCGGGCAGAGACCATTAACCAATACTTTCGCAGCGGGGACCCGATCATGATCGAAGGCAAACTCAAGCCCGATCCTCAAACCGGCAGACCCGCGATCTGGACGCGGCAGGATGGTTCGCCTGCCACAGATTATGAAGTTACGGTCATGGAATTCTATTTCCTACCAAAAGGCGATAAGAACGAACCTGCATAGACAAAGCAAGACCCAACCGAAAAGGGCAGAAGGCCTCCCCGCCTTCTGCCCTTTTTCTATTCCCTAAGGAGAAAGTAAATGAGCATTACACGCGACAGCAGGTTCTATTATGAAATCTAGGAAGCCCTGAAAAAGGGGTTGAAAGCCGAAGGTTATGAAGTCCCACAAGACGCGATCAAAGAAGCCTTAGCAGAACTTTTCGACAGCGTCGCCATCCATGTCTGGCACCGTGGGGATGTTTACCACGTTGCCAGAGAGGCTGGCTGGCCCATTTCCCAGACGATGGCGGATGAAATCCTTTCCGATGTTGAGGGGCATGTCGATCCTGAATATGGCATCACCTGGCTGACCTTCAATATTGCTGTGCAGGAATTCTATGGAAACTTTGACTGGAGCAAGCAGGGGCTTGATGAACAGCGGTGCTGTATCGGCTCTTTCCTGATCTGCCTTGACCCGCCAGACAGCGCACAAGCAGCAGAAACCCTGCTCTATTTGGGCAGAACCAGTCTGGCAGAAGCCTTGGAAGAGGCAGCGAAAATGGCAGAAAAGAGCAGACTGACAATTACCTGCTACAGCATTCCAAAAGGCGAAGAACCTTCACTGGATGCCGAATGGCTGGAGCAGAATGCTCACAAGCTCTGGTCTTTTGAGCCTGAAGCAGGGTAAGTCAGATGGATAAAACCTGCCCGATACGCGCTCCTCCGCAGAGCATCCTTTCCTCCGTTTAATTCAATCTACCCAACCATTCTAATCAACAGGCGCACCCCTCGGTGCGCCTGTTTGACTTTAAGGAGAAGTCCAGCATGAAAAAGACTGTTCAATTCAAAATTCGGGTGCCCCAGGCAGATCGCTGGGAAGATACCCCCGTGTACACCGAGAAAACCCTGTCTGGCACAGCGACTGAGATCGAAAACCAGGCACAGGAAATTGCCGAAGGGATCGCTTTCAGCCAATCCAGTGATGTGCGCTGGAATTATGAGGGCGACCCCCAAGGGCATGATGTGGATGAGATTTTCCCTGAGAAGCAAATTGCATCTACGAAAGGTATCTCAAGCTTGCTGCCTAATTCGACAAGTGGGCCGGGAATAGCTATTTGAGCACGTCCGAAGCCCGCATAACTACAAAGGGGGCGTACAAAAACAAAAGCAGGTGCTACTCAAAACTTTCCGGTAGCGCCTGCCTTTTTCAACCAAATCCAAAGCCAGCGCGTTGCTGGCATTCTAACTAAACCGCCCTGTGGAGAAAAACCTTCACAGGGCTTTTCGTGCTTAGGCACACAAGGAGATAAATCATGAATACCCCCGCAGTTGTAAACGAAGAAGAATTTGAAGTCGCTGTTGAATTGCTTGAAAACGAAGATGGCTGGACGATCGGCTCTGACGCAATTTTGGACCCTGATGGCAATATTGCGATCCTGGTCTCTGATGATGAGACCACGTCTGAAGCCGGACATGGCCTGGTCGAATGGCTTGCTCTGTGTGGTGTGGTCGCAGCCGGTGTCCTGACTGCCTTCCGCATCTTTGCCCCGGCCTTTATTACGACTTTCCAGACGCAGGTCATCAATGCGCTGCCGTGAAGAGTGCAAACTCCCCGTTAAATAGTGCCGCTCAAAAGGATGAGGGGGGCATCCTTTTGAGCAACAACAAAATAATAGCTTATATGTTCTAGATTGTCAAGCAACTCCCTGCCAAATTTCTGGCAGGGAGTTTTTCTATAGGAGAAAACCATGTTCCAAACAACCCTGTACCCCACCGTTTCCAAACTGAAAACCCTGCCCGTGCGCGAGACCCCTGCGTATCGTGTCAGTCAGAATGCCGCATCTTGCAGCCTGTCCGAACTTCTGGCTGCCGTAATCGGCGGAACCCAGCAGATCGAGATCGCAGAAGCCTTGTTGGCTCGCTTTACTGGTGACTTGCAGCGCATCTACCATGCCCCTGTTCAACAAATCGCGTCTGTCCACGGCTTGGGCGAAAGCACGGCTGTGAAACTCAAAGCGGCCCTCGCCCTAGGGTTACGCCTTTGTGAGCCCCTAGAAGAACGCCCGGCAGTGAACTCACCGGCAGATGCAGCAGCGCTGGTGCAGCACGAGATGAGCCTGCTGGAGCAGGAATATCTGAAGGTGATCGTCCTGAACACGCGCAACCATGTGCTGGATATTGTTGAAGCGTATCACGGCACTATAAATTCCAGCCATGTACGGGTGGCTGAACTATTGAGACCGGCTGTGCAGCGTAATTCACCGGCGATCATTCTTTGCCATAACCACCCCTCCGGTGACCCCACGCCAAGCCCACAGGATATAGCCCTGACCCGGTCCGTCATCGAAGCGGGCAAGCTGATGGACATCGAACTACTCGATCATCTTGTGATCGGTAAAGGCCGCTATGTCTCGCTCAAAGAAAAGAAACTCGGTTTTTAGAAAGGAGACCGACATGCTCAATACAACCATTTTCACATCCCCGAAACGGGATCAAGGTATTCAGGGCGGCAAGTCCTCCTGGCGGGGCAATCACCCGCCAACGCTCTCCAAGGCAGTCTTTGAATGGCTGCGCCCACAGATGATCGCCGACCCAATGTGCGGCAGCGGCACAAGCGGTGATGTCGCCAAGCAGATGGGCATCGCCTGCTGGCAGGGCGACCTGCATCAAGGCTTCGACCTCCTGCAAGATGAAATCCCCGCCCATGCCGATCTGGTCTGGGTGCATCCGCCCTATCACGACATGGTCGTCTACAGTGGGCAGGTCTGGGGCGAGAAACCCGCTGAAAACGATCTCAGCCGCTGCACAAATTACGAGAGCTTTATCCGGTTGCTCAATCAGGCGCATTACAACGCCTACCAAGCCTTGCGTCCGGGTGGGCATCTGGCTGTCTTGGTGGGCGATCTGAAACGCAAGGGCGCGCTCTACCCGATCCAGCGCGATATGAGTTGGTACGGCGAACCTGTCCAGACGATCATCAAGCTTCAACATAACGTCTGGAGCGACAACCAATCCTATAGCGGGAACTTCGTGCGCATCATGCACGAGTACCTGGTGGTGAGCCGCAAGCCGAAGCAGGCGGCATCCGCCTGGCTGGTGATGGTGCGTAAGACCGAAATGCGCAATGTCGACCAGCACAAGACCGTTCATCTCGGTTGGCGCGGTTTGGTCTGGACTGCCCTGCAAGCGCTGGGCGGGGAAGCGCCCTTGCAGGAAATCTATCAAAACGTACAAGACCAAACGAAAGTGCGCCGAGCTGAAGCCAAAGGCACGGACTGGCAAGCCATCGTCCGGCGTGTCTTACAGGAATCCTGCACCCCCGTGCGGCGTGGTGTTTGGGCGCTGAGTTAGCCGAAGAGAAATTTAATCAGACAGGAGATATGTCAATGAACGACACCCATATTCAAGAGATGATCAACACGATCATCAACACAACCGGCGTAACGGTCCAGCTTAAGCATCACCGCTTATATGACACCTTGACCCGTTACTGGCAGGATTATGCCGTTGGCACGATCGGGCTGGATATGCTCGAGGAGCTTGCCTACGCAGAGCAGGTCCCGATGAGTCTGGCGGAAGCGCGTGAAATCCTTTACCAGCTTGAAGAGCATGGTGAGATCACCTATGACGGCGCAAGTCTTGCCATCCAGCGCTGGGCAGAGAAGTTCAACTGGGAAAACCCGGAAGAGCCAATTCCCTACGAAGAGTTCACATGGAAGACCTGTAACTGGCAGATCATTGCGGATGTTGGCTCTCAGCAAATATTAATCGACGCTGTCCCCCACCACTTCTCTCTGGGGCGTGTCATTCGTCGTGCTGCGGAATTTGCCGCATCGCGTACTGATCTCGATGTCAAACGCTGGCTGGTGGTTGTTGCCGAGACGCAGCAAAGAGTCTTTGATTCTTCAAAAAACTGGCACGCAGGTTTTGGCACGCCGTGTTTTGGCGAAGACGAGGGGAAATCATAAGTGATTTTCTCAACGCTTAGAGTCAAGCAGAGGATGGTAAATGGTGAAAAAGAAAAATGCGCCTGAGCGGATGCGCGTCAGCTTCGAGTTACGCGGTCCCCCGGCGAAAAGGCGCAGCATGTACAAGTGGTTTCGTCAACTTGAAAAAGACGGAATGCTCTGTGTGGAGATGGAGGCTCTCTACGAAACGCAGACAGCCTTTAGCACTCCCGAAGAACTTGCAAAACGATACGACATGATGCCTGAAGACTTCGAGGTCACAGGCTAGGAGATATAGAGATGACTATAACCGATAAGAAAAATGAACCGAAATACAAAAACTTCAAAGCCGCTCTCGATCCGGACGGCTGGAACTGGTACGAAAACCGCAATGGCAATTGGAGCCTGACAGGTTTCTCATTCCTCTTGAACGGACAGATGAATACGGTGGTTTTCACGGCTATCGGGAAACGTGGCAAAGCGCTGCGCGGCGGTTTTGCGGTCACGCTGGATGCCTTTGTAGATGTCACAGTGCGCTTGTTGGCGTATTTGTGGGATGTCCCGGAGGCCTTTATCCGCAATGCAAAAGAGCACCGTGAAAACTTCAAGAAATATGAAGCGCGTCTGCACCGCTATGAGCTGGCGCTGGACATGATCCTTGAAGAATTTTGCCGCGTGCCTGAATACATGCAGGATGAAGACTTCGGCAATAAATTGCAGACAATCCTGACCGCGTCTCGTGAATATGCGGACTATAACGAGATGACAGAAGATCAATATCGCAAGCTGACGGATGAAAACTACGCAGCAGATCCAGCGGTAGAAGATTGCCATTTCTGCCAAGCGCCCGTAGGCGACATCCGTCATGGGGCTTGCCCGTTCAATCACCTTGAAAAGGAGGTGGCGTAATGTATGCAATTCTGCACTACCTGTACCGTGATGCTTCGAATTGGAAGACCTTTGGCGAGGTCGCCTTTGCCAATCCTGATGAAAAAACCGCAGATGAAATTTCCGCTGCCATTTGTGTCACTCTTGAAGGCGGCGAGTTCTTCGTCGCTGAAAGTCTTGAACTACCTACGCTCTATCACGACCGTGATGATCCCTCCTGGGCAGATCAGGCGCACGGCTATCACGAATTCGAGCGCATTGAGATCGTGGCTGAACCTGAGCCCGGGATCAAGCACGATAACCGCACGATCAGCCAATTGATCGAGGCGTTCACTGCGGAGAGCGAAAAGAATTGGCCTCTTGTACGCGATCTTGATGCTGAAAAGCCCGATGATGCGGATGAACCTGATGTCTACATCCGTCTCTTTCACGGGCGTGAGCGCATAGATGAGAAGCTGGAGGATTGGGGTTGGAACGGTCCCGTGCTTGGTCCCTATGAAAGCATCCAACTGACCTACGGCACGCATATCAAGATGCACAAAGCAGACCATTTTGAAGACCTTGGGGTGGTCGAAGATTTGATCTACTACGACGGTTATTACTACGGGGATGCCAGCATCTTTTCCAGTGATGAACCGCCAGAAGACGTTGAAGAATACGCCTACTGGAAGGCATACGGTAATTACACGCGTGAGCACGTCCTTGAAATTGCCAGGGACTATGGCAGTCTGGTGACAGAAGCTGCGATCGCTGAAATCCTTGCAGGCGAGTACCTGGACGAGATGTATCACCCGCACCGCGAAAACCACCCCTTTGTGAAGAAGGCGCTTTCGATCCTGGACAAGCTACAAGAGATCGACATCACAGCCACGCCTGAGGAAGACCTGAAGGCAATCAGGGGCTACTTTACGATCGTTGCCGATAACGTCAGGCAAGAAGATGATGAAGACCCTGAAAACGAAGAGAATTTCTGGGAACTTGACTTCGCTACCGTCTTCGATGCGCTTGAAGATGCGTCCGCACTATGCGAGGAAGTCGGGTGTGAAGTGCGCTGCTTCTGTGTGATCCCCGGCGCAGATTATCCATCTGACTTCACCTACATGAAAGAAAACTATGTAACTGTCTTTACCCTACCCGCAACGAGCCTTGTTGCGGCTCAATCTGAAAAGGAGCAAATCTTATGACCACCACCCTGACCTGTAACCGTGCCGACCTGCGCAATGCCGTAGGCTATGTTCTGCCCGCGATTTCCGCGACGGTGCTGCCTGTGCTTACACACGTCGAAATGCGCCTGGATGCCGGAGAAAACCATATCGAACTGAACGCCACCGACATCGAAATCCGCATGGGCGTGAGCGTGTCTGCCCGGATCAAAATCGAAGGAGAAGCGACCCAAAGCTGCCTGATCCCTGCCCAAACCTTTGCCGACATCCTCGGGATGTTGGATGGGGAAGAAGTCAGCCTGGAGATCAGCGACCACGACCTGCTGATCCACACAGGCGGTTCCAAAACGCGCCTGAGCCTCTCCACCGAAGACAGCTTCCCGCCTGAGTTCACGCTGGCAACAAACGCCAGCCTGCTGTCGCTTTCCGCACAGGATTTGAAAGAGGCGCTGGGGCGCGTGATCTCCGCAGCCAGCACAGACTATTCACGCCCGGTGCTGAACACGATCTGCTTTGACCTGAAAGGCAGTGAGCTGCGCTTGGTGGCAGCGGATGGTTTCCGTCTGGCCGTAGACCTTATTTCTGTGGAAAGCGTGGTCGAAGAAGAGAAGACCTATCTCATCCCCCTGAAATCGGCGCAGAAGCTGCTGCGTAGTTTGCCAGCAGAGGATGAAGCGCTTTCCATTCAAGCAGATGAAGGGCGTCTGCTCTTCCGTTGGGGTGAACAGCGTTTCTGGGCCTCCCGTCTGGAAGGCACTTTCCCCGATTGGCGGCAGATCACCTACATGGCGGATGGCTTTACTCTGCCGGGTGATGCGAGGCCTTTCTCCCGTGAAGGGCTGGAGATGGCGGTAAAGCGGGCAGAAATCTTTGCTCGTGACGGAGGCACGCACCTGATCCACTTCACCCCCTGCGATACGGGCATGCGGGTGTCAGGCAAGAGCAATGAGATCGGGCAGAGTGAAGAGGAAGTCGCCTGCAATATCCATCTGCCTTTCAATCTGAACGGTCTCTTCCTGCTGCAAGCCTTGGCGGGGATGAGACGTGAATTCCCGCATCTACACCTGATAGGCAGCAATAACCCGGTGGTCTTTGCCGAAGATGATTTCGTCTGTGTGATCATGCCGATGGCTATCCAGGAGGCAAGCGTACCGGTGAAGAATGCAGAAGAAGCCGTACCCGTGTAAGCGCTGTCCACGACACCCTATTGGGTGCAAGCGAAAAACAAGACAACAGAGCGGAAGGTTTGAACTCCTTCCGCTCTGTCTATTTCAAGGAGAAATGATGAAAGTACAAGCCTATACCCTCCGTCCGGTGAGCACCAAATTGGACGGAAAACTCCTGCCGTTACGTCAGGCAGGTGGTCGCTGGAACGCGATCCAGATCAAGGTCTTGCCACAAGCAGGCACAGAAGAATGCACGGGCTGGGGCTTATTTCCCGTGCTTGAAAATGAAGAATTGGGCGTTTGCGAACTGCTTACCCCGGATGAACGGGTGGCAGTCGCCGCCCTGGATGCCTTACATGGAGATGAATGATGAAGACCTTCTACTTTCCTGATAACCAAACGCTGTCCTTTGGCAATGCCAGACAAAAGGCAGCCGATAACCTGTCTGCCTTGCGGATGCTGAAAGAAAAGAATGGACTGCCTGCCAGTCCGGAGCAGCAACGCATCCTGATCCGCTACACAGGCTGGGGCGATACCGCCGTTTACAATCATGCCGCCGCCGAATTGGATGCGATGCTCGAAAAGGCGGAACTGGATGCCCTCAAAGCCAGCATGCTGAATGCCCACTACACCAGTTTGGACATTATCCGTGCCATCTGGCAGGGTGTGTCGCAAGCCTTTGCCGATGACCTTACAGGCTTGCGCATCCTCGACCCGTCCGCAGGCATCGGGCATTTCCGTAGCCTAGAACCTGCCGCTTGGCGGGAGAAATCCGACTGGCTGGAAATCGAACTCGAACCCCTCACGGCGCAAATCCTTACTCTATTGCACCCCAATGCAGAACGCAGCAGCATCTTTGTCGGTGGCTTTGAAAATGCCCCTGTGCAAGCCAATCAATTCGATCTGGTGATCTCGAACGTTCCCTTCGGCGATTATCCTGTCGTAGATAGTTCTATCCAGGATAAAAGGCTTAAGGCTAGCATCCACGATTACTTCCTCTGCAAAGCCATCGACGTTACCGTACCCGGCGGCCTGGTGGCGATCATCACCAGCCGCTATACGCTGGACAAGAAAGACAGCTTTGTGCGGCGCTGGGTTGCCAGACACGCCGAGTTATTAGCTGCTATACGTTTGCCCGAGAACGCCTTCAAGGAAAACGCGGGCACACAGGTCGTGACGGATGTGCTTTTCCTGCGCAAACGTGAGCATGTCTTGGCAGAAGATGCTCTTCTGCCTGCCTGGGTGGATGTAGTTGATATGCCGCTGGAGAATAAAGACGCTGAAACTCACAGCGTACCCGTAAACAGCTACTATGCAGCCCATCCCGAACACGCTCTGGGCAGAGCCTGCCTGACACGCGGGATGTATGCAGCTAATGAGTACACCTTGAAGGCAGAAACAGGAGCCAATATTGCCGATATGCTGGCGGGAACGCTTCTGGCTGTGTTGCCGGTGGGCATTGTCCATCCGATCGCCGACCAGGGAAGTGCCCCGCTCGGGATACAGACCCATAAGCACGTCATCCCGGTCCCCGACAAAACCCGCCCGCGCGAACGCAAGCAGTTAGAAGCCTTGCGGAAACTATACGATCTGGCGCGTGACCTGCTTGAGAGCGAGATCGAGGCGGATGGACAGGCGGAACACCTACGCAGCCGCCTGAACGAAGCCTACGACAACTACCTGCTCTATTACGGCGCACTGACCGGCAAGCATACCCAAAAGTTGCTCAAAGGCAATCCGGCTCTGCCCTTCCTGCGAGCTTTGGAAGTGGAAGTGCCTGGCGGGATGCCGCGCAAAGCCGAGATATTCAGTCACAGTACCGTGCGTGCGCAACGGGTTTTACCTGCCGCGCCGAGCGCCAAAGATGCCTTACTGCTAAGTTTGGATCAGTTCGGAGAGATCGACCTGGACTTCATCTGTGAGGCAACGGGCGTGGAAGAAGGGCTGGTGTTGGAAGAACTGAAAGGCTTGCTCTACAAAGACCCTGCTACCCGACAGTGGCAGCCCGCCAATCTCTATCTCTCCGGCAATATTCTGGAGAAGATCGAAGCCGCCAAAGTTGCCGCAGAAGACGATCCCACCTACGAAGAAAATATCGTTGCCCTGCGGGATGCAATGCCCAAGCCCTTACTACCTGGTGAAATCCGGGCCAGACTCGGCTCTGGTTGGATTCCCACCGATGTGATCCAGTCCTTCCTCGAATACCTGCTGGAAGGTATCCGCGTCGAGACGATTAACTATGTGCCTGATCTGGGCATGTGGCGGATCAAGGCATTCGATTGGGCTGTGACGGATTACCTGCTCTATTCGGAGTGGGGCACGGAGCGGCGCAGTGCTCTTGACCTGATTTCCAACAGCTTGAACGCCCAAACTCCGATCGTCTATGACAAAGTCGATGACCGCCAGGTGATGAACAAGGACGCCACGATAGCAGCGCAAGCGAAGCTGGAAAAGATCGAAGCTGCCTTTGAAGTCTGGCTCTGGGAAGACCCTGAACGAGCAGAGCATCTCGCTCAATTGTATAACCGTCTCTACAACATCTATGCTCGCCCGCATTTCGATGGCGCGCACCTGACCCTGCCCGGCATGAACGCTGAGATCACGATGCGTCCGCACCAGTTGGATGCTGTCTGGCGTATTTTGCAGGAGCGCAGTGTCCTGCTGGCGCATGAAGTGGGTCTGGGAAAGACGCTGACTTCCGTCGCTGCCATCATGGAACTGAAACGGCTGGGACGGATCAACAAGGCGATGGTGGTGGTACCCAATCACCTGACCCTGCAATGGCAGGAAGAAGCATTGTGGGCATACCCACTGGCGAAGATATTGTGTGCCGGGCCGAAAGATTTGTCCAAAGCAAAACGCGGTGAGTTCCTGAGCCGCATCGCCACCGGTGATTGGGATGTGGTGGTCGTGCCCGAATCGTCTTTCAAGTTGCTGCCTGTTGGCGCAGATGCCCTGAACGAATTCCTGGAAGCGGAGATCGAGAAGCTGCGTAATTTCCTTTACCAGAGCGCGGAGATCGGGCGCAGCGCGGAGAAGCAGATCCAGAAGGCGATCAAGCGGTACGAGGCCAAGCTGGTGGACAAAGCCAGTATGCGCAAGGATGCGGCAGAGACGATCACCTGGGAGATGCTCGGGCTGGATATGCTCCTGGTGGACGAATTTCACGCCTACAAGAATCTCTTCTTCGCCACCAAGATGAGCCGTGTGGCTGGGCTGGCGAACACCAACTCACAACGTGCCTTCGATATGTTCATCAAGTCGCGCTTTATCCAGCAACAGGGCGGGCGCTTTGTGGGCATCACCGCCACGCCTGTCACCAATACCCTGGCCGAAGTCTTCACCCTGCAACGCTACTTCCAGTACCCCACATTGGAGCGGCTCGGCTTGACCCATTTCGATCCTTGGGCGAAGCTCTTTGCCCAAGCCGTGGCGCTGCCGGAGATGTCGCCCGAAGGCGGCGGTTTCCGCATCAATATCCGCCTGGCGAAGTTTGTGAATGTGCCCGAACTCTCGACCCTGCTCTCGCAGTTCTGTGAAGCCTTGAAATGGGAGCAGGTGCAGACGGGCACGATTAGCAGACCGATGCTGCATCAGGATAGACCGCTAATCGTGGAATTGCCGAGTACGCCTGAACTGGAAGACTACATCGCTGATCTGGCGGAGCGGGCAACGGCTGTGCGCAACGGCACAGTCTCGCCTGAATTCGATAATATGCTCAAGATTACATCCGAAGGGCGCAAAGCGGCGCTCGATATGCGGTTACTCAATCATCTCCTGCCTGCCTACGTGGATGACCAATTGCGCGACGAAAATCCCGATGACGAGGAACAGGCGAGCCAGGATGATGATGGGGACGATGACACCCCTGGCGATGTGGTTCACGCGTACACGGATCATCCCAACTCTAAAGCCTACCGTTCCGCTGATCTGATCGCCGCAATCTACCACGCCACCCCGCATAGTCGGGCAGCCCAGGTGGTCTTCAGTGATCTGGGGACGCCGAAACGGTAGCCAGTATTCAGTAAATAGTATTCAGTTTTTAGCCACAGATACTTCGGCAAGCTCAGTACGAGTGACACAGATTTACACCGATTTTTGAAAACAATCTGCCAAATCTGCTCAATCTGTGGATCAACATAGAACCGCTCAGGTCTCTCCAGACTTGGGCGGTTTTTCTTTTAGGAGTTTCTATGAACGACAAACCCTTCAATCTCTATATGGACATCAAGGAGAAGCTGGTCCGGCGCGGTATCCCGCCCGCCGAGATCGCTTTTATCCATGATGCCAAAACGCCCGAAGCGCGTGAACGGCTCTTTACTGCCGTGCGTAGTGGGCAAATCCGTGTCCTGATCGGCTCGACCGCCAAGATGGGTACGGGCATGAACGTCCAGGAACGCCTACTGGCCATGCACCATCTGGATGCCCCCTGGCGACCGGCGGATGTGGAACAACGCCAGGGACGTATCCTGCGTCAGGGCAACCGCTTCAAGGAAGCCTTTGAGTTCGTCTACATCACGACCGGCTCTTTCGATGGCTATATCTGGCAGGTCTTGGAGACCAAAGCACGCTTTATCGACCAGGTCATGTCGGGGCAGGTCAACGCCCGCGAGATCGACGATATTTCCAAGACCGCTCTTTCAATGGCGGAGATCAAGGCCCTGGCCAGCGGCGACCCCGAGATCATGCAGATGATCGCGGTCGAGAACGAACTGACCAAGCTGGACAGCGTGCGTACAGCCTGGTTGCGTAATCGTCAGTTGATGCAGATGCGGCTGCAAAGCCACCGCCAACAGGAAGCGGGCGTACGCGCACAGATCGCCGATCTCGAAGAAGCCCTGCGCATCCGTGATGCAAATGCCCATGATGATTTCTCAATGGAAGTCTTGGGGCAAAGCTACACCAAACGCAAGGAAGCAGGCGCAGCCCTGAACCATGCCTTCATGCAGTACGGCAGGGAAGCGGGGCTAATAGGCAGCTTCCAGGGCTTTACCCTGCGGGCGCAGTTGATCGGCAACCTGATGGATCCGGTCGAAATGAATATCCGCCTGGAATATGGCGCGGGCAAGTCCCTGCGTGCCAAAGTAGGGGAGAGCGGGCTGGGAACGGTGCAAAGCATCGAAGCGATCCTGCGCGGGCTGGAAACGGCACTGGAGCGGCTGGAGAAATTCGCTGCCGGGCATGTTGCCGATATTGCCGCGATCGAAGCTGGCTTGCATAAAGGCTGGGAAGAAGCCGAACGCTACACCAGCCTGAAAGAAGACTTGGCGGTCCTAAAACAGCGCGTCCTGCGGGATGACGAGCCTGGGGAGAAAACCACTATGGTTTCGCTCAGTGACGAAGCTGGAGAAGTGGAACAGGCTCAGGCAGATGCGCCGCATATCCTGCGGCCTAAAGAGGGCGAGCTTGAGATCGCCCATATTCTGGCAGCGGTTCAAGCAGCCGAGCGGGTTGCCTTCCCCGCAGATGTGGAAGAAGACGGGATCGCGCTCGATCCTGAGGTGCTGGAGAAAGAAGCTTCAAATGCCAGTGCCCTGGCAGCCTTCAGTCGGGCCGCTTTAGCAGGTGCCGAGCAGCAAGTCAGTTTTGCAGACTGGCTCAATGCCCACAATCTGGATACCCAAGTAAAGCGAAAGGAGGTGCCCAAATCGCAATCTCAGGAGGCTGCTCAACTGACCTTCTTCTAATCGTTCATCACCAAGCTCACAAAGAAAAATGTGGGCATCTATCCACAGAGACGCTCCCTTGTGGGGCGTCTCTTTCATTTTCTGAAAGGAGCTACGAATGAATCTCTTCTTTACCCATGAAGAAATCCTGAATACCGCTGCCGTGCAGCTTCAGTCGCTTGCGATCTGGCAGATGCCGCCCGGACAGGGAGATGTGATCCTGAAACGCGGCGATTACCTGCTGCCCTCTGCTTTCCAGGCGATCCAATGGGATTTCCTACCCGACCATATCTGCACCTACCGCACCTTTGGGGTGCCGATCTCGGGGCACTGGCAGGGAGAAGTCATCCGGCTGGATGCCGCTGAAAAACGCTGGCTGCGTTTCCGTGATGAAGCTGAACTGCACGCCTGGGCTGCTGCCTATGGCGTCGACCTGCCTGCCATAAAGCGGGGCGTGGATTTCACACTTGCCTTGCCGCCTGGTGAACTACAGGTCTTGC
>Ga0209249_1002339_pt1 | contig 15673 bp, 10 predicted proteins | sample SaaInlV_200m_DNA_4_FD_184653 | JGI IMG/M metagenome (GOLD analysis project Ga0209249, IMG submission 184653) | Marine microbial communities from expanding oxygen minimum zones in the Saanich Inlet - SI037_S3LV_200m_DNA (SPAdes) (version 2) | ecosystem: Environmental > Aquatic > Marine >...
TTCATGATTTCTAACATGCTGATAATACATAGGTATTAAACATGGCATTGATTGTGCATCTATTATATAAAAAAAATTGTCTATTACTTGACCCATACCCTGGATATGGGTGCGGATTTTTTGAAGAATACAAAGAGCCTGTTTAAAAACCGATGAATCGGCTGAAAATGCGTGAAAACAGCCCATAATTGAATAAAATTTTGTTTATTTTATAAAAAAGGAGTTTCTTGCTGGCCTGCCATTGAAGCGTTTCAGGTACTGCTGCACCTGGTTTGATTCCAACCTGAAAGCCGTTTAAAACTAAATAATGAAAGGAGGTGATGAGAAAAAAGGTTAAAAAAGTTTGGAAGTAATAACATAAACCAATACAATTAAAGGAGAAAGAAGCATGAAAAGATTATTTATTGTATCAATTTTGACTTTTTTTCTTGCCGGCCTGTTTTTACAACCATGCCTTGCCTGGAAAGGTAGTGAAGGGTGGGAAGAAAGACAAAACGCGATGCTTGAAAAACACGGCCTTAAAGTTGGTGAAGTGTATGATGCTTCAAATGGCAGTAAGATAAAGCACCTTCTTCCGGAATCAGTATACAATAAATGGCTGATGAAGGGCGGATGGAAGTTTCCCATTGGTAAATTTGATTATTATTACGGTGTTGAAGACAGATGGATGAAAAAGCACGCAAAAGCCAATGCCGGCAAGTACACATTGGATTCCAATGCTGTCGTTATTGAAGTAGCAACCGGTAAATTCCCCATAGGCAGGACCGGTATTACTTTTCCTATGGATAGTTTTGATGTGAAAACCGATCCCAAAGCAGGTCATAAAATTCTCCATAATGGTTTCAGCGTACAATCAGTCACATCCGCTTACTTCAGGGATTTTACCGTTGATTGGGTCGGTATCGGAGGATATGAAAAAAGTTTTTTCGCTTGGATAAACTACTTTAATTATGAAGGCGGTGGAGCATGGAAACCAAATCCGAATCTATTTAAGCAAAATGATCTGCTCTATTTTACAGGACCTCATGATATTGAAGGTGCTGTAAACCTGTCATGGAAATACCTGGACGGCTCCCCTACAAAAGGCTTTTTTTATGTACCGGCAATCAGAAGGGTTAAAAGATTAAATGGTGCAAACAGGTCCGATCCTACCCAGGGTTCAGATTTTTGTGTGGATGATTCCAATGGATTTGCAGGTGATCCTGAATCAATGGAAGCGAAATATATAGGTCAAAAAGACTTTCTTTTTCCTGTATTGGAAGCTGATCAACATAGAGTATTAAAAGGGAGAAGGGCTGCTGACGGAACATATGTAATGCCCCCTGGATATTCTGCAGTAAAGGCTAATTATCTAAATAATAACCCTGATCCGAATGTTGACATGTGGGCTCTTGAAGGTATTGTGTTTGTTCCCAGGACCGGATATCAGGTTGAATTGTTCCCTAAGGACCCATATTATAATTACGGAAAACAGATATTGTGGATTGACCAGGAAGGGCTTCTTTTTGTTTATAAAGAGGTTGACGACAGAGCCGGTGAGTACTGGAAGACAGCAATAGTTATGTATACAGCACTTCAATATGGTGATGATAAGTATGTTGGTAATGGGGCTGCAGCCTATGCAATGGTTGACGATAAAGCTCACCATGCAAGTATTGCACCGGTTATGGGAAGCTGGAAAGGATACGACTTTAGATCATGGTATAACACTAATAGGATGAAACCGAGTGCGTTTACACCTCAGGCGATAAGCACCATGTCCAGATAGTATGTGGAATTCTATGTAATAGAACATCAATACAATACAGGAGGAACCATGCAAAGATATAAAAAAGGAATTTTAATCTGTCTGGTCTGCATAATGGCTTTTATGCCTGTAAGTGCTATGGCCCTCAGAGTTACCCATACTGGGGAGATTTCGACCCTGATTACGTTAAGGGATGTGGACGGATTTCAATACGGCTTTTTAAACGATTATAATGAATTTTGTGCTGTTAGAAGTACATTGAAATTAAACCTTAACATTATTCCTGAATATGCCATAAAACCTGACCTTCGCTTTGATAAAGCCTTTTTATCATACAGGGGCGGTTATGATGCTATTTTCGATCTGACCGACCGTTATAATAGTGCACCTGTAAATGTTGACCGCGATAATTTTGACGCCTCAAGAGACGGCCGGCGGTTTGAAAATGATCTTCGTGAAATCACCGTGGATTTTTTATATGAAACCCAAGATTCCTTATTTAAGATGCGTTTGGGGCGCCAGCTCGTCCAATGGGGTGAATCTACCGGTTTCAGGATTACAAATGTCGTCAACCCGGCTGACTACAGGAATTCACCCGGATTTACCAATCCGGAGGATACGGCAGTACCGCTTTGGATGGCACGCTTTGAAGCGAGCAAGATGAGAGTGGGTCCGTTTGACCAGCTTTCCCTTCAGCTTCTTGTAATCCCGGAGATATCTCCCAGGCGTATGGCTATAGGAAACGATCCTGACCCGAACACATCACCCTTTGGTCTGCCGTATGGCCAGGCATTGGCAGCCTTTGGGGCTTACGGGTTTACCGCAGTAAGAGAGGTCGTACCCTCATCAGGTACGGAAAACATGGAAACTGGTGTAAGGGTTGCTATGGACATAGGCCAACTTCATACGGAGCTTTATTACTTTAATGGTCATCAGGATGAACAGGCCATGGACTTTACTGAAATGTTTTTGGATTTAATGGCTGATGGAGTCCTTGATGGCGGCAATACAATGTACTGGAGGCATCCTAAACAGGTAACAGCCGGTTTTTCAGGAAACTATTACTCCGATTGGGCACGAGGCATCTTTACCTTTGATGGTGCCTATACAGATGTAATAACAGTACGTGATGTAGGCGGTCCTTTAGCTGGGCTGAAAGGTTATGTTCCTTACGGACAATGGCAAGGTCTCATAGGTTTTGACCGACCGTGGCATTTTGAGAAGATATTTCGCACGAAATCTGCACAATCATCTTCATACCAGGTATACTACCGCAAAATTGCGGGTTTTGACGGGCAAACCGCCACTTGCGCCAAAGAGAAGGATTATTGGCGCTTAACATGGCTGCTAAGGACCGACTATAACAACGGCCGTGTCATGCCGACAATGCTTCTCATGTATGAACCTACAGGTATCCTGATTACACAACTTAGTGTTAAAGTGACGAGAGGCCCCTGGTACTTCACGCTGGCCCAGAGTTCAGTCTGGGGTAATCCATCAGCAGGAGCAGCTGACTATGCTGCGTACATCCCGGGCAGCGAACTTGCTTTTACTATTGGGTATAATTTCTAGCAACACTTTATAGTTAACAATTAACCTAAAAACCTGTTCCGGATATGACCCGGAACAGGTTTTTATCCCATTTTTTAGATCAAAACGGGCATGTCTATACCCAATGACTGTCCCGCAGAAAGCAGAGAGCACGTATATTATATGAATATGAATTTTTTCTTTATTTTTCTCCTTGATTCAATTCATATACTCCAAAGCATATTAATATTACTGCTCTCTGTCTCTGGGAATAAATAAGATAAAATATTCAATGTTGACCATTCAAGGATGAATACAGTCTTATTACTTTATGAGATTTTAATATGAATTAAACTTTTTAGAACTAATGAAGTTATATTTGACTGCCCCCCCTTCATGATTTCTAACATACTGATAATACATAGGTGTTAAACATGGCATTGATAGTGCTGCTATCATATAAAAAAGAGGTTTTTTGATGAACTTTGAATTTACTGATGAAGAAATCAGAACAATAAATGAGGTTAGAGAATTCATAAAGAAGGAAAGCACCCGTGAGATGCTTGAGGAAACTCATAAGCTTGAAAGAATTTACGGAGGGGAGCTGGGAAGAAAATTCATTAAAAAGTTTGCCGCAAACGGCTGGCTGTGCCCCAGCTGGCCGGAAGAATACGGCGGTATAAATTCTTCGGCAATGCTGACCTACATGATAAAAAATGAAATGGCTTATTCGGGCATTCCGGCTTTGTTTGTGGGGGCTCATATGGCCGGCCCTACAATAATGGAATTTGCAAGCGAGGAGATGAAGGAAAAATTCCTGCTGCCCATTGCAAAAGGTGACTTGGAATTTTCCCTTGGATATTCTGAACCCGGTGCAGGATCGGATCTTTTAAGCCTTGAAATGCGGGCAGAGGATAAGGGTGATCATTACTTAGTAAACGGGCAGAAAACTTTTAACACCCATGCTCATGTGGCCGACTACCACTGGCTTGCAGTTCGAACCGATCCAAATGCTGCCAAGCATAAAGGAATATCAATTTTAATAGTGGATTTTAAAACACCCGGCATTACCGTAAGACCTATGATCACAATCGTCGGCTCACGTACCAATGAAGTTTATTATGACAATGTAAAGGTACCCAAGAGCAGCCTTGTGGGTGAAGAAAACAAGGGCTTTAATTATATAATGGAGGCTCTTGATTATGAGAGGATGTTTCCGTTTGCCCACTATAGAAAAGTTTTTGAAAATATTGTTGAATACGCTAAAGAAAAAATTGTCGATGGCGAACCGCTTTCAAAAAAAACTCTTGTTCGCCAGAAGCTTGCCCAGCTTGAAATTGAACTGGAGGCATCCGAACTATTGTATTATAACCTTGCTCATTTATTAGACAACGGAAAGGTACCGAATTATCAGGCATCAATGGAAAAAACATTTGTATGTGAACTTGATCAGAAGATTTCTGCAGTCGGTATGGAAATAATGGGCCAGTACGGTCAGCTTTCAAAAGGTTCAAAATGGGCACCCCTTGAAGGTGAAATCGAATATTACTACAAGTGGTCAATAGTTGAGACAATTTACGGTGGGACAACCGAAGTACAGAAGAATATTATGGCTCAAAGAGGCCTGGGACTTCCAAGGGTATAGGAGGAAAAGAAGAATGAATTTTGATTTAAATACTGAACAGAAAATGCTCAAAGACTCTGCGCGTAATTTCTTTTCCAGGGAGGCCGGTACAGATTTTATTCGGGAAATGGAAAATGATGAAAAAGGGTATTCTTCAAAGATGTGGAAAAAAATGGCCCGCCTTGGATGGATGGGCCTCCTTATACCCGAGGAGTATAATGGTGAAGATATGGGTTTCCTTGATATGTCGGTTCTCCTTGAAGAAATGGGTTATGCATGTTTACCAGGGCCGTTTTTCTCTACGGCTGTTTTATCAGTTATAACCCTTATTGAATGCGCTAATGATCGTCAGAAAAAAAACCTTCTTCCTAAAATTGCCGATGGGAGTCAGTTACTGACTCTTGCCTGGATTGAAGAAAGCGGAACATATTCGGGTAATGGGATTACTGCGAAGGCTGAATTAAAAGATGATAACTATATAATTTCAGGGACTAAACTCTTTGTTCCTGATGCAAATAGTGCGGATAAAATAATAGTTGCTGCAAGGACTGATAATTCATCGTCAAACCCGGATGAGGGAATAAGTCTTTTTGTAGTTGATACAAAAGGTGATTCAAGAAATGAAAATATCAAGATAGAGGTTCTCAAAACCATCAGGTCAGACAAGTTATGTGAGGTTACTTTTAAAAATACAATAGTCTCAAAAGAGAATATGCTTGGTGAGCCCGGCAAAGGCTGGGAAATACTAAAAAAGGTCCTTTTAAAAGCTGCTGTGGCAAAATGCGCTGAAATGAGCGGTGGTGCAAAAAGAGTTTTGGAAATAGTGGTTGATTATGCCAAAATTCGGCATCAGTTTGGAAGGCCTATAGGCAGCTTTCAGGCTATACAGCATCATTGCGCTGATATTCTGACATTTGTTGATACCTCAGTATTTATGACAAATATGGCATCCTGGAAAATAAATGAAGGACTGCCCTATGAAAAACAAGCCTCCATGGTAAAATCATGGGTAAGCGAATCCTATAAAAAGCTTGTTTCACTTGGGCACCAGGTATTGGGCGGTGTTGGTTTTATGGAAGAGTTCGATCTCCAGCTTTATTACAAACAGGCTAAAGCATGTGAACTTGCCTACGGAGATGCTGACTTCCATCGTGAGCTGGTTGCTGTTGAAATGGGGTTGTAATCGAAATTTTTTATAACAGACATTAATTATTATTTACGGCATTGCCTGAACCGTTGTGTATATAGGACTTGGATATAAGCTTTTTTTCGGTTTCTGCAAAAATGCAAACAAATAAGAAGTATAGGGGATAAATTCTATTTAATTTTTTTACTATCTTTCTTTAGGAGGAAATAATTGTGGGTTCGATAGAGATGATAAACAGAAATCTGATGAGCCGTTTGGCTGCAACCGATATGCTTGTAGCGAATGTTGCCCGGCAGCCTGAAAAAGAAGCCATAATATTCAGGAAAAAAAGGCATACATATAAACAGTTTAATGACAGGGTAAACAGGCTCGCTCATGGATTGATGGAGTTGGGGCTTGTAAAAGGCGACCATGCCGCTATTTTTTCCCATAATTGCGACCAGTTTCTTATCTACTGGTATGCCCTTATGAAAATAGGGGCTATTATGGTTCCCGTAAACTGGCTGTATAAAGGTGAAGAACTGAAATATATTATCAATCACAGTGAAAGTAAACTGTTTATAGTGGAAGATGCTTTTATAGAGCAGGTTCAGGATGTAAAAGAAGATTTGAAAACGGTCAAAAATTTTGGATTTATCAACCTTTCAGGCAGTAAAACACCCGCCGACTGGTTTGATATTGAAGATCTCCAGAAGGAAGAATATCCAACCGATGAACCTGAAGTTGAAATTAACGGCCATGACATCGGCTTGATCATTTATACTTCCGGAACCGAATCTGCTCCAAAAGGGGCAATGCTAACCCATATGGCTCTTTCTATAAGTCCGGCGATATTTCAGTATCACTTTAATTATGACAAGGAAATGATTTTCCTTATGGGATTGCCGTGTTTTCATGCGGCATCCCTTTATTCTTTTACTGCAATCATCGGTTTAGGGGGAGCAACTGTGGTTATGTACCTTCCTGCACCCGAAGATATTCTTGAGTTAACTACAAAAGAAAAGATAACTCATTGGACGTGGGTCACCACCATATATGCCACTCTTCTACAGTTACCCGAACTTGAAAATTATGATTTCTCATCAATTAGAGGTGGTACTGTTTTTGGGTCCTATGTGAGCCCCACCATGATGAGAAAATGGAAAGAGCTTGCTCCGGGAATTATTTTCAACACCGCTTACGGTCAAACTGAATGTATTAGCATCACCAATAATTCCGGGGAAGAATTTGAAAAGCACACTGATTCTGTGGGACGGACAATGCTTTATGCACAAATGCAGATTCAGGGGCCTGACGGTAAAAAACTGCCCCCCGGTCAGGAGGGTGAAATAGTTGCCCGCAGCCCGGTAATGATGAAAGGATATTTCAAGGATGAGGAGAAAACAGCCGCTGTCTTCCGTGAAGGTTGGCTTCATACGGGAGATATCGGAAGAGTTGAGGAAGATGGTTATCTTTACTTCGTTGATCGAATCAAGGATATGATCAAAACCGGTGGTGAAAACGTTGCTTCAACTGATGTTGAAGAAGCGATACTTAAGCACCCTGACGTGGCGGAGGTTGCTGTAATCGGTCTGTATCATCCGGTTTGGCAGGAAGCGGTAACCGCAGTAATTACACCCTTACCGGGTAAAATAGTTACACCGGAGGAAATCATCGATCATTGTAAAAAATCAATCGCCGCATACAAGGTTCCGAAGAAGGTAATTATCCAGGATGATCTACCGAAAAGTAGTGTAGGCAAGATATTAAAAAAGGACCTGAAAAAAACCTATGCCGAAACATTTAATAAACAGATTTGATCAGGCAATAGTTGACGTAATCGACAACCCAAAAAGGAATCAAAAAAGGCTGAAATCGGAACGTTATTTTGATAAACGCTATAAAAGGATAAATGATGGATTTTGAATTTACAGAAGAAGAACAGGCCTTCAGGGAAGAGGTTGAAAAATTCGCCCTAAGCGAAATGCCTCCTGAAGTTGAAGAAAGAACTTATTTGTGGCCGGGTGGTTATGGAACACTTCCCATATTCGAAAAAGAATTTGAAGAGTTCTGCAGAAATTTCTTGCTTAAACTTGGAAAAAGAGGATGGCTTTCACTCGGATGGCCGGAAAGATACGGCGGGGTCAATTCAATTATTAAACAGACAATTGTCGATGATGTTTTAAGCTATCACAGGGCTCCGTTCGGAAGTGCAGCAACATTTATAGTTGCTCCCACTCTGATCCGATTTGGCAGTGATGAAATGAAAGACAAATGGATGCCGGGAATTATAAGCGGAACGACCTCATTCTGGCTTGGATACAGTGAACCGGATGTAGGTTCTGATCTCAGTTCAGTAAAAACAACAGCCGTTAAAGACGGTAATGAATATGTAATAAACGGTCAGAAAATATGGAGCAGCGGGGCTCATGTTACTGACTGCTGCTGGCTTTTAGCTAAAACTGATGACACCTCAAAGCACAAAGGGATGTCATTATTTATAGTTGATAATAACACACCTGGAATTACTATCCGCCCCATAACCAATATTGCCGGAGTTGACTCATTTAATGAAGTCTTTTTTGATGATGTCCGTGTTCCCGAAAAAAATCTTGTTGGTGAAGAAAACAAGGGCTTTTACTATGTAATGTCAGCCCTTGAGCATGAAAGGATAAAAATAGGTTTTGGAACTTTCAGGCGAATTCTCGATGAATTGACTCAGTATGTAAAAGAAAAAAAGAAAACTTCAGGAAATACAAGGGAATACGAAGAAGCGCGTAATATAGTCGCATCAATGGCAATAGAGGTTGAAATACTCAAAGGTTTTTTCTGGCGAACAGTATGGATGATGGATAACGGTTTTCCCATAAATGTAGAAGCTTCCGCCCTGAAACTTTTTTGTTCGGAACTTGGAGTAAGTCTTTCAAATGCCGCAGTTGATATTCTCGGTTTATACGGCCAGCTGGACAAGGGATCGAAGTGGACTCAATTTGGAGGCAGGGCCGGTATCGGTTACCTTGACTCCATATCAGGTCCTATTGGTGCAGGATCATCAGAAATACAGCGGGTATTAATTGCAACGAGTGGACTTGGTTTACCAAGAAGATAAACACTAATCGATGGCGTATTAAAAAGTCTCCATCTACTGCGTTATAGCGGTTGATCAGAAGTCCGACATACTGCATGTATGCCTTCACTCCTGGTCAACAACTACGCCTTGTATATGAAGATTTTACTTAGCCATTATTCATGCTTTTTGCGAGTTTCATAAAATTGCATAAAAAATTTAGTAAAAAATTTGTGGGAAAACCATAATTAAATAATTTAAATATAATTGGAGTTTACAAATGAACTTTGCGCTTTCAAAAGAACAGAAAATGCTTCAAAAATCAGTCCGTCAGTATATAAAAAAAAGATGCCCCAATACTTTTGTAAAAGAACTGGCTGCATCAGAAAAAGGCTACTCAACTGAATTATGGAAGGAGATGGCAGATCTTGGGTGGATGGGGCTGGTGTTCCCTGACGAATATGAAGGAAGTAGCTTTTCATTTTTTGACCTTGTAATTTTTTTTGAAGAGATGGGTTATAATATCTGTCCGGGCCCTCTTTTTTCCACTATTGTTCTTTCCGGTCTACCCATATTAAACTATGCGGATAACAAACTTAAAAGTAAAATCCTTCCAAAAATATCCACAGGAGAAATAATTCTGACAATGGCGGTTACAGAAGAAAACGCTGATTATAAACCGGAGTCAATCAAAACGTCTGCAATAAAAGAAGGAGATGAGTATATTATAAACGGCACAAAACTTTTTGTGAATGACGCCCATGTTTCTGATTATATTTTATGTGCCGCCAGAACTGAAGATACACTAAATCCTGATGACGGGGTAACACTCTTTATAGTGAAAGCAACAGCACCGGGTGTTAATATATCATTGATGAAAAATGTAACCCTGGAAAAACCGTGCGAAGTAAATTTTGAAAATGTAATAGTACCTTCAGAGAATATCATCGGGGAACTGAACAATGGCTGGATGGTAGTAAATGATACAATTGAAAAAGCAGCTCTTGTAAAAAGTGCTGAAATGATTGGAGGAGCCAGTGGCACAATGGATCTTGCACTTCAGTATGCAAAGGAACGTGTCCAGTTTCAAAGACCCATCGGCAGTTTTCAGGCGGTACAGCAGCATTTTGCGAATATGTGGCTCGGCATTAACGGCTGCCGTCACCTTGTTTATCTTGCAGCATCAAAAACGGACAAGGGTGAGAATGCGGAAAAAGAAATCGCCATGGCCAAGGCACGAACAGGGAAAATGTTCAGAGAGGTTACAACTTTAGGACACCAGATCTTCGGTGCAATCGGTTACACAATGGAACATGACATGCATCTTTACCGCCGGCAGGCATTGAGCGGAGACATTACCTTTGGGAACGCATATTCGCAGCTTGATAAAGTAGCAGTAAGCCTTGGTTTATAAGATTTATATTATGCAAGATATCACAAGTTTCAAAATAAAAAGGCCTACCATAACATCTGGTTTCTTTCTTCATTTCTTGGAATGAAGAGAATCGGCTTAATTCTGAAAAATTTATCTGGCAATTGATAACGTAAAATCAGGAATCTTGAAAACAGTTCATGTCTCTTTTGTATTTATTGGTTTTACTTTGTTTTTTTTACTCTAAGCAAAGTATAAAAGGATAAATTTCGACAGCAGAATCAATTTATTCATCCTCTTTAATGACAAACTCCGGCCATCGCTGTTCCGGAAGGGGCGGGATATCAAATTCTGGTGATTTTTCAGGATCGGGAATCGGATGATTAGCCCCCCACAGACTTCCTGCACCGTCGACCCTTATAGATTCACCGGTAATATAGTTTCCCGCAGGTGAAAGCAGGTAGGCCACAGCATGAGCAACATCTTCTGAACGCCCGAAGCGCTTGAGGGGAATTTGTCTCCAGAAGTAATCGAGCTGTTCCGGGGTATAGTTGTGGAAACCGGTGGAAACTATGCCGCCCGGTGCCACGCAATTGATCAGGATGTCTGACCGGCTCCACTCCACAGCAAGAGATTTTGTCAGGTTAGCCACACCGGCTCGTGCAGCCCCGGTGTGGGCCAGGCTGGGGTAACCGTTCCACATGTGAGCTATTATATTGACTATTCTGCCGCCATGGTCGAGCATCCATTTTCTGGCAGCTGATATACACATGTTCCAGGTACCGTTCAGGTTGGTGTCAATAACACCCTTCCATCCTTTTTCAGAAATATTTTTTGCCGGCGCCAGGAACTGACCGCCTCCATTGTTAACCAGAAAGTCAACCTTTCCGAATTTATCCAGAACCTTGTCGTAAAGAGATTCAACCTCTTCAAGTTCTCTTATGTTGCATGAAATGGGAGTCACTTCAGTATTATAATCACGTGAAAGCCCTTTTGCTGCAGGAATAAGCCTTTTCATATTCCTTGAAGCAATGACAACCTGTGCACCGCCTCTTAAAAGTTCCTCTGTGATGGTGAGACCGATACCGGTTCCTCCGCCTGTGACTATTGCGACTTTTTCCTTGAATAGATCCTCTTTGAAAACGCTTGATAAGTTCATTTGATATATCTCCTATTTTGCAGAAAAACCGAAGGAGTTTTTACCCCGGTTGCCGTGTAGTTTTCTACTTTCAGTTCTTCAACGGGAATATTAACTCTTATAGTATCTCAATCTATTTCAATGACTTTCGCGAAAAGCCAGGCAACTTCAAGATGACCTCCCAAGGGATGATCTCCGCATATTATCATTCAATTGCGCAAAACCCGTTATTTTCTTTTTAACCGGTTATGAATATTGCTCCCGTAGTTCTTTCTTTAGTATTTTGCCACTTGGATTTTTCGGTATTTCATCAATAAACACAACTTTCTTCGGAACCTTATACGGAGCCATATTCTGTTTTGCCCAGCTTATAATCTCATTTTCATCAGCTTTAGCACCGGGGTTCAAAGTGACAAAAGCTGTAACTGCTTCCCCCCACAAATCATCCGGTAAACCGATGACAGCTACTTCAAATATATCAGGATGCTCAAATAATGTTATTTCCACATCTGCGGAGGCAACGTTTTCACCCCCGGTTTTAATCATATCTTTCAGGCGGTCAACAAAATACAGGAAACCTTCTTCGTCATATTTTCCAAGATCACCCGTATGGTGCCAGCCGCCCCTGAAAGTCTGGGCCGTTTTTTCTTTTTCTTTGTAGTAGCCTGTCATAACTGATTTACTTCTGACAACAATCTCTCCAATTTCACCAACGGGAAGCTCTTTGTCATCCGGCCCAAAAATTTTCACCTCCATACCTGTCATGGGTTTTCCGATTGATTCAGGATTTCTTTCAAACTCTTTACCGATATTCAAAATGCCACTTCCGTTTAATTCAGTCTGACCCCATCCGTGGGTATAAATGATTCCGGGTATAATCTTCTTCCATGTTTCAAGAAGAGTAGGCGGTACAACAGCCCCCCATACCCCCAAAACCCTCAGGGAACTAAGGTCATAATTCTCAAAACCCTGTACATTGGGAAGATTCATATATACGGTTGTGGGCCATGACCAGTGAGTGACCTTTTCTTCCTGTGTTAATTCAAGGATTTCTTTCATATCCGGGATATATTCAAGTAATAAAAAATTCCCCATGGCAAATTGTGAAAAAGCCAGATAATGGGCGGCTATATGAAAAAGAGGGGCCCCCAGAAGGATTATATCTCCGGGTATTATCTGTAAATCAAGGGATGCCGGAAAGGTAGAAACAAATCCTCCATGAGAAAGGATGGCTCCTTTAGGGGCAGCTTCTGTTCCTGATGTGTACAAAAGAAGAGCAGGATCACTGTCATCAATTATCAATTCCGGTTCAACCGAAGGATATTTATCTGAGCACAGGTCTTCAAAGTTCAGCCAGTCTTCGGGAACATCTGAATTCCACAAATTTATATATCCGAAGTTCTTTACGCATGTAAGATCACTCTTTATTTTCATGACTTCTGGTATGAGATTGTCTTCAACAAGAAAAAACACCGATTCAGAGTGAATTACAATATCCTTTATTTCCTTATCTTTGAGCATCCAGTTAATGGGGGTCATTACAGCGCCGATTTTAAGAAGAGCCCAGAAATACAAAAGGTAGGAATCACAATTATGTGAAAGGATGGCTGCCATGTCCCCTTTTTTAATTCCCAGTGACGTCAGACCGTGGGCACACCTGTTAACAATATCATTGAATTCCCTGTAAGTGTAATTTTTATCCCGGAATCTGAGGATTCTATTGTCCGGGAACTTTGCCGCGGACTTTTTAAGTATGTCTCCCATCACACTTCTTTTAATTAAATTTTCTTCAAGAGGTGTTAATAATTCCATGGTCTCTCCTTAAATCATCTTCTTTCCATTTTATTTATGAAAACTATGGATCATGCAAATCCAGCTTCTCCGCCACTTCAACGAGTCCTAATTCATCCATTTTATCCTTTGAAGGCACCCCGGTTTCAGGATCCCATCCCCTTTCCAAATAATACTTTTTTAAAAGCTTTTCATACCTGCTGCCGTCGAGTTTTATTCCCCTCGACCAGTCACCGGAAGTCTCAAGACCCGGAACAATACTCAAGTCTTCTTTTATTGTCCTTCCGTCCCTTACTGATATGGCCCGCTCTAAATTAAAAAGACGCTCCCCCATTCTGTCCAGACCGGCTTCATCGATTTCTATCCCTGATACTGCTTGAAGTAATTTGGCTTCCATGGCCGTATCCCCGAAACCGTCATCTGTTACCGGACTGAATATAAGCGGGAAAGCACCGTCACATAAAATCAAACTTCCGTTAACCATACTTCTGTTCTGATGACGTACAGCAACCTTCTCTTTATCAAGATAAGCAAGATCCAGCAGTTCTGGCGTCAGTTCGCCATGAGGAATTTCATTAGGATGTGGCGCAAGTGTCTTATCGGAGCCGTAAAAAGATAAAGCAATATCTTCTGATTTTTTTATATCCGGATTTAAAACAAGATCAAAACAGTATTTATGACCGGTATCTGACATGGGATCACGGGTGTCAGTACTCCACATCAGGGCAACCGGTACCCAGAATGGAAAACGTAAAAAAGCATAGTTATGTGTTCCCAGACCGTGATGGGCAAAACCGTGGGCCGCGTGCAGGGAATGTGCTCCTATTTCCTCACCCAGCTCCTTACCGGCCCTTGCAACACCTTCACTTAAAACAGCACCTATTCCTTCTTTGTAAGCGATTTTTCGCAGCAGGGTCTGCCAGAAGAGATGGCCATTTTCATCAAAAGGCATACCAAGAATTGGTTCCAGATTTATACCCGCCATCTTGCACTCTGTTAACCAGACCTGCATTACATTGAATTCCCATATATTAATTCCGTAACGATCAGCAAGATTAACGGTCTCAAATCCCGCCCTGAAGCCGATGTTAAACCTGAAATCTCTACCCAGTTTTTCCCTGATTTTTTTTCTTTCCCTTTTTACATTACTTCCCCAGCTCATGGTATTGAAATCAGAACACTTTACTGCCCCGCTCAAAAGCCCCTGATGACTTACTCCCGGAACATTCTTAAAAAAACGCTGGTTGTTCATTCCGCTGGCACGACAACGGAGAGGACAGGCGGTACAAGGTGTATAGGCCATAGTGACCTTTTCCAGTTCACCATTATCAATCAGGTCCTTTGTCTGCCATTCTATGGAGGAATGGGTTGAAATTTTTTTTACTTCCCGGGGCCTTTCCTGCCTGTCACCCATGAGACGGACACATTCTTTTCTCAGATTCAGCAGTCTATCCCCGTCGTATACCTTTATTCCTTTCGTTCCTTTTATAACAATGGCTTTGAGATTCTTTGAACCCATCACAGCCCCGAAGCCCCCCTGCCCGGCTACACTGTTGGCCCCGGAATTAATGGTGGCAATTCTGACAAGGTTCTCTCCTGCAGGTCCGATAACGATCAGCCCGGCATCAAGGCCGAACTCTGCCTGAAGAATTTTCTGGGTCTCAATGGTATCCTGCCCCCAATACCTTCTTCCATTTTTAATATGAATCTGATCATCTTCGACCAGTAAAATACCTGGAGATTCCGCCCGGCCTTTAATTATCAAACCGTCGTAACCGGCAAATTTAAGTATCGAACTCCATTTTCCTCCAAAACCCGAACGTGTGTAATGGGGAGGATAACCCTGCGGAGCTATACCGAACACATAACCCCTCCCTGCTGCCGGTGCCAGTGTCCCGCCAAGAGGTCCGGTCATAAACATCAGCAGATTACGTTCATCAAACTCACCGATTCCGGGTATCAGGTTGTCCCATGCAATCTTCGCAGCCATACCTCTCCCGCCCAGATATTCGGGCAGATAATCCCTGGTTTCCTCCGTAAAATATTTCCCGGAACTCAAATCAACCCACAGGAGCTTCCCGGCCCAGCCGCATTCAAAATCCATTTCTATTCCTATTATTAATAATTGTTTTTTTTCTTTTCTTCCGGGATTTAGCCTGCACCAGTATCAGTGCCTCAGTCGGGCAGATTTGAACACATTGTGGGCCATCCTGCTGATCCTTGCATAGATCGCATTTGTAATATTTATCTTCCCCGCCTTCTTCCCGGACTTTTATCA
>Ga0209249_1002344_pt1 | contig 15655 bp, 5 predicted proteins | sample SaaInlV_200m_DNA_4_FD_184653 | JGI IMG/M metagenome (GOLD analysis project Ga0209249, IMG submission 184653) | Marine microbial communities from expanding oxygen minimum zones in the Saanich Inlet - SI037_S3LV_200m_DNA (SPAdes) (version 2) | ecosystem: Environmental > Aquatic > Marine >...
TAGATATTAGTGCAATGGGAGGTTATTCATACCAGGATTTTGTAAATGAAGGATTCAGGGCACGTGGTGGTGATTTTATTACCGATGCATTTACCTATAATAATCTTGGTGCAGCATTAGATTTTAACAATGGAATTGGTTCGGTAAGTAGTTATAAAAACTCTTCTAAACTTGTTGCATTTTTTGGTCGTGTAAACTTGAATTTTGATGATGTGTATTTTTTAACTGCCAGTGCCAGATATGAAGGTTCAACCAGATTCGGTGCAGACAACAAATGGGGTTTGTTCCCAGCCGTTGGAGGTGGAGTTGATTTATCAAGTTTCATTGATGCTGACTATATTGATAACCTCAAATTAAGAGCGAATTATGGTTTGACAGGAAATCAGCCATCTCAAAACTACCTTTCTTTACTTCGTTTTGGTCCACAAGGTAATTTCTTCTATAACGGGGCTTTTGTACCAGGTTACGGACCTGTTAGTAATGTAAATACAGACCTGCAATGGGAAAAGAAAGGTGAAATAGATGTTGGTGTTGATTTCTCATTCTTTAAATCTAAGTTATACGGTTCGATTGACTTTTATACAAGAACAACAACTGACTTATTATTTGAGTATGAAGTACCGGTTCCACCAAACCTATATAATATGGCATGGTTGAATTTAGGGGAAATTAAAAGCAGCGGTCTGGAAATGGCTCTTTCATGGAATGCAGTTCAGGAAACAGATTTTTCTTATAGTATGACTTTTACACCTTCATATAGTCTTGAAAATACACTTGTTTCTCTTTCGGGCGAATATAATGGTGCAGAGCTTTCTTATGGAGTACGCGACTTAGGTGGTATGGGTGCACCTGGCCAGAGTGATGTGCCTCTTGTAAGGGCAGAGGAAGGTCAACCGTTTGGTCAGTTGTGGGCGTTGGTTTTCAAAGAAGTAGATGCTGACGGAAATCTGATTTTTGAAGATATAAACGGGGATGGAACTATCGATCCCGCTGACAGGCAGGTAGTTGGTAATGGTTTGCCAGATTTTCAGTTTGGATTTGGAAATGATTTTACCTATAAAAACTGGGATATGAGTATTTTCTTCAATGGTGTATTTGGGCATGACCTTATAAATACTTATCGTGGTTTTTATGAAGTTCCTAATATGATCGGGTCTTATAATCTGCCTAGAACAGCAACAGATATGAGAAACGAATCAACAGGTACTCTTCTAAATAACTCTTCGGGTGTCCTGTCAAGTTATCACGTTGAAAATGCTTCTTTTGTTTCTCTTGACAACATGAGTATAGGTTATAACTTTAATTTGCCAGAAACTTCCGGCTTTAGAAATATCCGTGTGTATGTTGCAGGTAACAATTTATTCTATTTAACCGGTTATCAGGGTGTCGATCCGAATCCTAGATATTCAGACGGTGGAAATCCACTTATTCCTGGTGTTGATAGAAGAAACACATGGTTTAGGACCCGATCGGTATCATTTGGTGTGAAAGTTGGTTTATAATCCTGAAAATGAATATAATATGAAAACTAAAGAAAGATATATAATGAAAAAATCACTATTTCTAATCCTGTTTGCATTGATGGTGATTCCTTTTAATCAATCATGCACCAATATGGATGAAGAGTTGTTTGGAGAAGTTACACCCGACAATTTTTTCAATACGGATGAAGAAAATGTTTCAGCCTTAGGTGCTGCATATACGCAATTCGGAAATTTTGCCTCAGGTGATCCACTTTCACTTCAGGCTGTTAGTACCGATGAAATGGTAGTTCCCACAAGGGGGCAAGACTGGGATGATGGTGGTGAATGGAGAAGGCTCCATTTACATTCATGGACCAATGAAGATGGATATACAAATGGTGGATGGAACTTTGGATTTGGTGGCGTAAATACTGCCAATAGGTTGATCTATCAATTTTCTTCCCTTGTTGAAAGTGGTCAGGTAGAGCAAGCTACGGCAGATGCTTATATTGCCGAGTTGGAGGCAGTACGGGGATTTTTTTATTGGCAATTGATCGATTTATATGGAAATGTGCCACTTGCCCTTGATTTTACTGATCCAAATGCTTCACCTCCAACAGTACCAAGAGCAGAAGTTTATACTGCTATTGTCAGCAGTCTGGAAACTGCCGTCCCAAAAATGTCCAAAGCTGTGGATGGAACCACTTATGGACGTATGAATTTTTATGGTGGACAAACCTTGTTGGCTAAGTTATACCTTAATGCCGGTGTTTATGCCGGTTCTACCCAATGGGATAAAGTAATTGCTGCTTGTGACCAAGTAATCAATTCAGGAAAGTATTCCCTGGAAAATAATTATTTTGCCAATTTTAATGTTGAAAATTCAGGATCAAAAGAATTCATCTTTGCGATTCCTTATGATCAGGTATTTTATCAGGGATTTAACCTTGCAGTTAGGACGCTGCACTATGGTAGTCAGCAGACTTACGATTTAACTGCCCAGCCATGGAATGGTTTCTGTACTCTGGAGGAATTTTATAATTCATACGAAGATACCGATTTAAGAAAAGGTGATGCAGGAACAGCTGAAGGCCCGGCAGCCAGAAGGGGTAATTTTATTGCAGGATATCAGTATAACCTGGGTGGAACATATGTTATGGATGATGGATTTGAAACCCCTCAGCCAAATCGTTCACCTGTACCTCTGCTTGGAGACCCCGATGGTACTCCTCTTAATTTTGGTAACATTGGTTCAGACCAGGCCCAGATAAATGAATTGGGTCCTCAGGCTTATCGTCAGTCTGGTGTGAGAATTGGTAAATGGGAAATTGCAGTAGGAAGTATGCCCAATAATATGAGCAATGATTATGCTATATTCCGTTATGCTGATGTACTTTTGATGAAAGCTGAAGCTCTCTGGCGAAAAGGTCAAAATGCCGAGGCTTTAATTTTGGTCAACCAGATTAGAAATCGTGCCGGTGTTGCAGATCTGGCTTCTTTGGATGGAGCGTTGAGTTATGATTTGGAAGGCGGTGATGTAGCTGGCGGAGAATTATTTAATGAAATAGGACGTGAGATGTTTGCAGAGAACCACAGACGTCAGGATTTAATTCGTTGGGGATTTTTTACCGACGTTTCTAAATGGGTGCTTCCATTCTATAATCCAGGAGATGTTCTAAAAGAAGATGCTTATACAACGCTGTTCCCAATTCACAGAGATAAATTGTCAGCTAATCCGAATTTGACACAAAATCCGGGTTACTAACGATAATATTTTAGCTAATAATTTATAGAAAGCAAGCAATTTTATAATTGCTTGCTTTCTATTTTAAAAACAATATTTTTTGTAAAATTGTATAACCTGAATTATTCATGAGTTTTTCGTTATGAGAATTCAAAATGCATAGAATAAAGGGAAGCACAGAGTTGAGCCTCACAGAAATAGCCTTAGCTATTTTGAGAAGCGAGAATCGAGCATTCTCTTTATTCAAAGTAGTTTGATTTCGGAATAGATAAATTCATGAATGGTTCAGGATAATTAAACTGTTAAATTTTTCTTCACAAATGGGTAAAACAAAAAGCTGGATTCATGTGTTGATATTTTTGATATTCAGCTTGTTGTATTCATGTAAAATCGACCAGCAGAATTTAGGACAAAACCCAAGGTTTACACTTCTCAGCGAAAAAGAAACGAATATTGGTTTTGTAAATCAGGTGGAATATACCGAGGAATACAATACTTATACCTACAGAAATTTTTATAATGGTGCAGGAGTGGGGCTTGGCGACTTTAATAACGATGGTTTGCCCGATATTTATTTTTGCGGAAATATTGTTGATAACAAACTTTACATCAACAAAGGAGATTTTGTTTTTGAAGATGTAACCGAGAAAGCCGGGGTTGCCTGTCACAATGTTTGGTCAACGGGAGTTAGTATTGCCGATGTAAATGGCGATGGCTGGTTGGATATTTATGTTTGCAAATCGGGAGATCCGCAACGTGGCCATCGCTACAACGAATTGTTTATTAATAATGGCGATTTGACATTCACAGAAAAGGCGGCTGAATATGGAATTGCAGATCTTGGTTTGTCAACACATGCCTCATTTTTTGATTACGACAGGGATGGAGATTTAGATTGCTATCTGTTGAACAATTCTTTTCAATCGGTTTCGCAATACGACCTTAAACCCGGGCAGCGACAAATACGGGATACACTTGGTGGTAATAAACTGTATCGGAATGACCTTGGTAAATTTGTAGATGTCAGTGAAGAAACAGGTATTTACGGAAGCAAAATTGGCTTTGGCCTCGGCGTAAGTGTTGGAGACGTAAACCGCGATGGTTGGTTGGATATTTATGTGTCGAATGATTTTTTTGAACGCGATTACCTTTATATAAACAATAAAAATGGCTCTTTTAAGGAATCACTCGAAGACCAGTTGCGTGAGACTAGTTTGGGTGCAATGGGTGCTGATATTGCAGATATCAACAACGATGCTTATCCTGATATTTTTGTGACAGAAATGACACCCGAAGATAACTCAAGGCGAAAAACAAAAGCATTGTTTGAGGGCTGGGATAGTTATCAGAACAAATTGAAAAATGGTTATTATCACCAGTTTACCAGGAATGTCCTTCAATTAAATAACAGAAACGGATCTTTCAGCGAAATAGGACGGCTAAGTAATGTTAGTAGTACTGACTGGAGTTGGGGTGCCATGATAATGGATTTGGATAATGACGGCTTGAAAGATATTTTTGCTGCCAATGGGATTTTTAAGGATTTACTGGATCGCGATTATCTGAATTTTTATTCAAACCCGGCAATTATGCGATCCATGATTCAAACAAACGAAAAAGCTATTTTAACAATCATCGATGAAATTCCTTCTGAAAAGGTTCCCAATTACGCTTTTCAAAACAATGGAGATCTCACCTTTACTAACCGCAGCGAATTATGGGGTTTGAGTACACCTTCTTTTTCAAATGGGGCGGCTTACGGCGATTTGGATAACGATGGCGATCTGGACATGGTTGTAAACAATGTGAATATGCCTTCATTTGTTTATAGGAATGAGACACAAGGGAAACCTGAAACAAATTTTCTTGTGGTTGGTTTGATGGGGACCGGAAAAAATTCTGCGGCCATTGGTGCAGGGATTACTATTTATTACGACGGGAAAATAAATTATCAGGAAAATATTCCCATGCGGGGATTTAAGTCCACTGTCGATAACCGGCTTCATTTTGGTCTAGGAGATTCTCAAAAAATTGATTCACTTGTGGTAAACTGGCCGATTGGAACTTTTTCTGTTATTTATGATGTAGAAATTAATCAATTTTTATATCTGAATGAAAAAGATTTTATAGAAAAAAATATTAAAGTTCCGGAAAAGCAAACCTCACAAATTTTTCAAAAATCTGACAAAATTATTGGACTGGATTTTATACATAAAGAAAACGATTTTGTGGATTTTGAACGTGACAAATTAATTTTTCAAATGTTTTCGAATGAAGGGCCAAAGATGGCTGTGGCAGATGTAAACGGCGATCAGCTGGACGATATTTATATTTGTGGGGCAAAAGGTTCTCCCGGGGTTTTGTATGTTCAGGTTGAAAAAGGAAATTTCAAAAAGACAAACATACATTTATTTGAAACCGATAGCATTTCGGAAGATACAGATTGTGCATTTTTTGATGCCGATTATGATGGCGACCTTGATTTGTATGTAACAAGCGGAGGGAATGAGTTTCCACAAAGTTCATCAGCTTTGCGCGACCGATTATATATTAATAATGGGAAGGGAATTTTTTCAAAATCTGTACAAATGTTGCCGGTGGCTAAATATGAGAGCAGTTCGTGTGTTGAGCCGGCAGATTTTGATAACGATGGAGATTTAGACCTGTTTATTGGAATTCGTCTGCACCCATTTTCATACGGTATGCATGGCAATGGTTATCTGCTGGAAAATGATGGTAAAGGGAATTTTTCTAACGTTTCAGACGATCGGGCAAAGGAACTTTCTAAGGTGGGAATGATTACAGATATGGTTTGGACAGATGTGGATAATGATGACGATTTGGACATGGTAATAGTAGGCGACTGGATGCCGGTAAAAATATTTGTAAACAGTAATGGAAAATTTACTGATGAATCTGAAAAATTTGGTCTCGCAAATACAGAGGGCTGGTGGAACGTAATTAATGCGAAAGATTTGAATAACGATGGAGATGTGGATTTTGTATTGGGTAATAACGGATTGAATTCTTTTTTTAAAGCTTCTGTTTCAAAACCGGTCAGCATGTTTGTAAACGATTTTGATTTGAATGGGAGTGTCGAACAAATCATTTGTACTTTCAACGGTGATAAATCGTACCCGGTTGTGATGAAAGACGATTTGGCAAAACAAATTCCTTCGATGGGTAGAAAATACGAGAAGTTTGTGGATTATAAAGATCAAACTATTTTTGATATTTTTTCAGAGGAGGTTTTAAAAAGGACTGTTAAATTAGAAGCAAAATATTTACAGAGTTGTATTATGATTAATTCAGGAAACGATTCATTTCAATTACAACCTCTGCCCGTGGAAGCGCAATTCTCACCTATTTATTCGATTCTTGCCGACGATTTTGATGAGGATGGGAAATGTGATATTTTAGTGGGAGGAAACCAATATCGGGCAAAACCGGAGACAGGGATTTACGATGCAAGTTATGGCCTTTTTCTAAAAGGAAAGCAAGATGAAAAATGGAAGGCAGTATCTTCGGTTACTTCCGGGATTTTTACAAAAGGTGAAATGCGCGACTTAGAAATTCTACAAATAAATGGTGAAAAAATAATAGCAGTTGCAAGAAATAATGATTCGATGCAGTTTTATAAGTTTTAATGGAAAATTAAATATTCGAGCTTCAAAAAATTCTATATAAAATAGTCAGAAAATATATTTTACGTAAAATTGAGCTAAAGATTTGGTAACTATTTAGAATAAAATGATTGATAAAATATAACCGGGTTTGTTAGAGAATTTAAAAAAAAATGATTGAAAAAAATATAACTTTATAAAGATGAAAACAAAAAACATTTGGTTTATGCTGTTACTGGTTTTTGGCTTGGCTATTTTTGGATGTTCACCAAGATCGAAATATGAGTACCGGTTAAAGCGTGAACTTGCGAGCGGTGTTCGCCAGGATTCCTTGTTTATAGGTTTATACCTCGGAATGCCACAATTGGATTTTTATACCCATTCATGGAAGCTTAACCGGAGCGGCATGATTAGACAAGGCCCCAATAATACCACGGTTGAATATAAATTGGAAAACGAATTAAAACATCCGGCAACAATGTATTATTATCCCGAATTTTTTGAGCATAAAATTTACGAAATGCCAGTTCGGTTTATGTACAACGGATGGTCGCCCTGGAATAAGGAACTCTCGGCCGAGAACCTTGCAGTTGACGTACTTGCTTGGTATAAAAAGGTTTACGGTGGACAATTTATAAAAATAAAACACTCAAAATGGGGTAATGCTTATGTAAAAATCGATGGAAACCGGCGAATCACAATATTTGAAGAGGATGATACTTATGTGTGGGCGATTTTTACCGACATGCTGATTAAAAAGGAACTGGACAGTCCGACCTCGAAAGCTGACATCATTCAGAATGAGATTACCAAAGAATTAGAAAAAAATAATGCTGACAAATAAAACTTTAATCAGATTCGTTTACTTGTTGATACCGCTATTTGTTTTTGCTTGTGGTAAAAAGGAAGTGGAAGAGTCCGAAAACCATTTGTTTACACTTTTGCCTGCCTCTGTAACACATGCCGATTTTGTCAATCATCTGGATTACGACAAGCAATTAGAAAAAAAATTCAATATTTATACCTACCGAAACTTTTACAACGGAGGCGGAGTTGGTTTAGGCGATGTCAACAACGATGGCCTTATCGATTTATTTATGACCTCCAACATGGGTTCGAATGTACTCTATTTAAACAAGGACAATTTTGAGTTTGAAGATATATCTGTTCAGGCTGGTATTGGCGGAAAGGGGCAGTGGTCAACCGGGGTTAGTTTTGCCGATGTCAATGGTGACGGGTGGACAGATATTTATGTGTGCAACTCAGGGAATGTTGAAGGTGATGAACGTCATAATGAATTGTACATAAATAATGGAGATCTGACATTTTCTGAACAGGCAAAAAACTATGGTTTGGAAAATAACGGTTATTCCACTCACGGCGCATTTTTCGATTACGACAAAGACGGGGATCTGGATTTGTATTTACTGAACAATTCTTTCAAAGCAATTGGGAGTTTTAATTTGGTTGATAACCAACGCTTAATTCGCGATTCTGTTGGAGGCGATATGCTTTACAGAAACGATGGTGATAAATTCACTGATGTAACTGTTGAATCAGGTATTTATGGGAGTATTATTGGATTTGGATTGGGAGTTACCATCGGGGACATCGACCAGGATGGCTGGATGGATATTTATGTGTCGAATGATTTTTTTGAACGCGATTACATTTATCTCAATAATCAGGATGGTACATTTAAAGAAACGCTGGTTGACATGATGCGAAGCATTTCTGCAGCTTCGATGGGAGCCGACATGGCCGATATAAATAACGATCATTATCCTGAAATATTTGTAACCGATATGATTCCCGAACACGATGACCGGCTGAAAACCAAGACTACATTTGACAGTTGGGACAGTTACAAATCGAATTTTGATAATGGTTACCATCATCAGTTTACGCGCAACATGCTGCATTTAAACAATGCCGATGGTACTTTTAGCGAAATTGGCAGGCAGGCCGGTGTGCATGCAACCGACTGGTCGTGGGGCGCATTAATAATGGATCTCGACAACGACGGCTTGAAAGATATTTTTGTCGCAAATGGTATTTACCAGGATCTCACCGATCAGGATTATATCCAATATTTTTCGAATCGCGATATGGTTATGTCCATTGTGTCTGGGGATGGTGTGGATTATAAAACTTTGATTGATGCAATCCCATCTGTTAAAATTTCCAGTTATGCCTATAAAAATAAAGGAAACTACAAATTTCAAAATATGGCGGCTGACTGGGGGCTTGATTTGCCAAGTCATTCAAACGGCTCTGCTTACGGCGATTTAGACAATGACGGTGATTTGGATCTCGTGGTCAACAATGTTAATATGCCCATGTTTATTTACCGTAACGAAACCAATATTCAGTTGCCCGATTATCATTTTTTGAAAGTGATTTTAAAAGGTGAAGATGGAAATACTAATGCAATTGGCAGCAAAGTTACGGTTAAACACAAAGGCGAATCTTTTTATTTGGAACAAATGCCAATGCGCGGTTTTAAATCCACGGTAGATTTCCGGCCAAATTTGGGATTAGGAACGTTGACGATGGTGGATTCACTTGTTATTGAATGGCCGGATGACCGGGTAACTTTAATGACGGATGTACAAACCAATCAGATTTTGACATTATATCAGAAAGATGCAATTTCAATGTCGTTACAATTTACGGATTCCTTAATTTCCCGAAATGATTTTTTCGAAGATATTAGTGCAAAAAACAGAATCAATTTCATTCATGAGGAAGATAATTTTGATGATTTTAAACGCGAGAGATTGATTTACAACATGATGTCAACCGAAGGCCCCCGAATGTGTAAAGGGGATGTTAATGGAGACGGGTTGGACGATTTTTATGTGGGAGGTGCAAATGGGCAGCCCGGTGCATTGATGATTCAGCGTAGAAATGGTGCATTTAAATCGGTTGAAAAAACATTGTTTGAAGCAGATAAAGTTTCAGAGGATTTAGATTGTGCCATGTTTGATGCGGATCAGGACGGCGATTTAGATTTATACGTGGCCAGTGGAAGTAATGAGTTTCCGTCCAGTTCCTCAGCTTTAAACGATCGTTTGTACATTAATAATGGCAAAGGGAATTTTGCAAAATCAAATCAAATTTTACCAGCCGGAAAGTATGAAAATTCGTCTTGCGTGCGTGCAGAAGACTTTGATAATGATGGCGTAATGGAATTATTTGTTGGCATTCGTCTTAAACCATTTTTATACGGTGTACCGGTAAATGGTTATTTATTGGAAAACGACGGCAATGGAAATTTTACCAACGTCACCGCTCAAATTGCCCCGGAATTACAAGATGTTGGAATGATCCGCGATATGTTGTGGGAAGATGTTGACGGTGATGGTGATAAAGATATAATTCTTGCCGGTGACTGGATGCCTTTGAAAATATTCATTAATGAATCGGGGAATTTTAAAGAAAAAACAAATGCTTTTGGAACAGACAAAACATCGGGTTGGTGGAATAGTTTGGTTGCCGGAGATTTTGATAATGATGGGGATGTGGATTTTGTTGCAGGAAATCACGGTTTAAATTCACGGTTTAAAACATTGCCTTGGAAACCAATCGACATGTATGTTAACGATTTCGATTTGGATGGCTCTGTTGAACAAATAATATGTACTTACGAAGGTGATTTTTCCTATCCTTTAGCTTTAAAACATGATCTGACCAGGCAATTGCCCATGTTGGAAAGAAAATATGAGACTTACGAAATGTATAAAAATCAGCAGATAACGGATATATTTCCAGAGGAGCAGATAAATAATTCGATTCATTTAGAAGCCCATGTTTTGGAAACCTCACTTTTTATAAATAACGGGGCTGGTGAATTTGCCAGAAAATCCCTACCTGCCGAAGTTCAGTTTTCATCGGTTTTTACAGCAGAAGTTACAGATTATAATAGCGACGGTAATCTTGATATTTTACTTGGTGGGAATTTGCATCATGTTAAACCGGAGGTTGGTCGCTACGATGCCAGTTATGGTTCGTTTTTATTGGGGGACGGACAGGGAGGTTTTCAAAATATTCCAGCGAAATCATCCGGGTTTCACCTTGATGGAGAAATCCGGGATATCATGGAAGTAAAAACCGAAACCGGAGAAATATTGGTAGTATCAAGAAACAATTCTCCAATACAGGTTTTTAAAATTTTAAATGAGTAACGGCGAGAATAGAAACGAAACTAAAGTGTAAATTACATATTAAACAATATTGTCATCTTGATTTATATTTATGAGAAACGTATCTCATTTTTTTCTTCTACTAATTTTCGTCTTTTCCTGCAACCGGCAGGAAATAGGGGAAGATCAATTATTTACACTGATGTCCCCTTCCAAAACGAATGTTGACTTTGTTAATCAACTTACAGAAACAGAGGAATTTAATATCATCAAATATCTTTACTTTAACAATGGGGCAGGAGTTGCTGCCGGCGATATAAATAACGATGGATTGACAGATTTGTACTTCACTTCAAATCAACTTCCCAATAAATTATACCTGAACAAAGGCAGTTTTATTTTTGAAGATATTTCTGAAATATCGGGTGTGGAGGGCGAAGGAGATTGGACTACCGGAGTTACTATGGCAGATGTAAATGGGGATAACCTGTTGGATATTTATGTTTGTTACGTTGGAAATCATAAAGGACTTCATGGAAAAAATCAACTTTTTATTAATCAGGGAAACAATTCTTTCTTTGATGAAGCAGAAGAATACGGACTTGATTTTCAAGGATTTTCAACCCAGGCAGCTTTTTTTGATTACGATGCTGACGGGGATTTAGATATGTATCTGCTTAATCATTCAATACATACCTCACGAAGTTATGGTGCCATTGATTTACGCCATGATTGGGATGTACGAGCCGGTGACAGGCTGTATCGAAACGATGAGGTAAATGGGGCGAGGTTTTTTAGTGATGTTACAAAAGAGTCGGGTATTTATAGCAGCCAGATTGGTTACGGTTTGGGTGTAAATATAAACGACATCAACAACGATGGCTTTGCCGATATTTATGTGTCAAACGATTTCCACGAAAACGATTATTTATATATCAATAACGGAAATGGAACTTTTTCTGAGCGGTTAACGGAAATGCTGGCGCACACCAGCAGATCGTCAATGGGCAACGATGTTGGAGATTTTAATAACGATGGACTTTTGGATATTGTAGTTTTAGATATGCTGCCCGATGAGGAAAAAATTCGTAAACAATCGGGCGGTGAAGATGATTATGAACTTTTTCAGCTAAAACTAAATTATGGTTATTCTAACCAGTTTGTGCGAAATACCTTGCAACTAAACATGGGTGCCGGGAAGTTTAGTGAAATTGGGCGTCTGGCTGGGATTTATTCTACCGACTGGAGTTGGTCGCCTCTGTTTTGTGATGTTGACAATGACGGGTTGAAAGATCTTTTAATTACCAATGGAATTTACCGAAGGGCGAATGATTTGGATTATGTAAAATTTTTGACCGGGGGAAACAGGTATTTCCCGGAAAAGGATAATAGCGGTGTTCCCGATCGGGTGTTGTACGAGAAAATGCCACTGTATCCAAACATAAATTATGCGTTTAAAAACAACGGCGATCTTACATTTTCGAATAAGGCAAAAGAGTGGGGTTTTAACATTTCGTCTTTTTCAAATGGATCAACTTATGCCGATCTTGACAATGATGGTGATCTCGATTTTATTGTCAACAATATAAATGATCCTGCATTTATATATCGGAATAATTCTGAAAAACAATCGGAGAATCATTTCTTATCGGTAGCATTTAAAGGAAAAGGATTAAACACTCGTGGGATTGGAGCTCGTGTTACCTTGTTTATTAATGGTGAAAAACAGCTTGCCGAACAATTTGCTACAAGGGGTTTTATGTCAGCCACTTCCGATGTTTTGCATTTTGGTTTGGGCCGGAAAAATTTAGTTGATTCATTAATGGTTCGCTGGCCGGATCATTCAGAACAGGTTTTAAAAAATGTAGTAGTTGATAAAAAAATTACATTAGATGCTCGAAATGCAGAGAAACCTTTAAATAGAAGCAATCCAAATCAAAAAAACACAAAATTGTTTGTGCGAACCGATATCCCCGGATTGCAATTTCTTCATAAAGAAGATGCTTACACAGACTTTAACCGGGAACATTTAATTCCTCGTAGTTTCTCAGCCGAAGGGCCAGCGCTGGCAGTTGGAGACGTAAATGGTGACGGATTGGACGATTTGTTTGTGGGCGGTGCGAAAGGGCAGTCGGCCATGTTATTTGTTCAACAAAGCGATGGAACTTTTGTGTCGCAAAATAATCCTGTTTTTACCAGCGACCGGATTACTGAAGATATTGATGCTTCATTTTTCGATGCTGATGGTGATAGCGATCTGGATTTGTATATTGTGCGTGGCGGTAATGAAGCGCTTGCTGGAAATGCCTTGCTGGCCGATAAAATACTAATAAACGATGGAAATGGCGAATTTAATTTGTGCGCACGAGGAGCATTGCCATTTATGGCCTACAATGGATCTTGTGTGCGACCGGGTGATTTTGACGGAGATGGTGATTTGGATCTTTTTGTCGGTTCAGGATCGGTACCCGGTGCGTATGGTTGGTCGCCGGATCAGTTTTTATTAGAAAACAATGGAATTGGCTTTTTTAAAGATGTAACGGATATTAGATTGAATGGGCCAAAAAATGTCGGGATGGTTTCGGATGCAAGCTGGTTAGATTATGATCGGGATGGTGACCAGGATTTGATACTGGTTGGCGAATGGATGAAAGTTCGCATTTACCAAAATGACAATGGGCATTTTACAGATGCCACCGAAGTCGCAGGCCTGAATGAAACAGCAGGTTGGTGGAATAGTATTCAGGTTGCCGATATTGACAGTGATGGAGATTTGGATTTTATAGGTGGAAATTTGGGTTTAAACTCGTTGTTAACAGCTTCAACAAGTGAACCGGTTGAAATGTATTTGAATGATTTTGACAACAGCGGATCTTTTGATCAGGTAATTTGTTCCTATCAAAATGGTACTAGTTATCCGGTGGCTTCTTTGGATCAAATGGCCAAACAGATTGCTGGGATAGAAAAAAAATATCCCAATTATTCTGATTTTGGGGGAAAGACGGCAAACGATATTTTTGGTAAAGACATTTTAAATCAATCGTTGGTAAAAAGGGCAGAATTATTAAAAAGCTGTTTGTTCCTGAATAACGGGAATGGAACTTTTGAAACAAACGAACTTCCCAAATTAACGCAGTTTTCGCCGGTTCGTGATATTTTGGTTCGTGATTTTAATTCTGATGGAACAATGGATTTTGTTCTTGTTGGGAACGATTATGCAGTCCGGCCTTCTTATGGTCGCTACGACGCCGGTTTTGGATGGAGTTTGTTAGGTAAAAATGGTATCGAATATAATACTTTAATGCCCGATGACAGCGGCCTCGTAATAAAAGGGGATGCACGAAAAGTACTCCCCATAAAAATAAAGGGAAACGATTTTTTAGTTGTTGCTGTTAATAACGGCGATCTGCAAATTTTTGAAATTAATCCACAAGAATACATTCCAGATCAGATTAAAAATCAAAAAGAATAGAGCTTCATAAAAGCAAAATCCTATTTCAAATTCCCGTTTTCATTACTTATTGCCATACGAAAATCCTTGGTGGTAACTTTCCGGGTGTTGTACTCTTTTAAATAATTCTGATGCTCGATGTCGTTTGGATATTGTTCATCCGATCCGTATGGATATTTGCTCATGGCATGAAAAGGTAATGGCAGCACCGTTTGCCCGGTTGCAGTGTTCATGTCTCCATCTTTCACCCAACCCACACTATGGATTAAAAAATCCCGTTTCCAGCCTTTTGGTAATTTTGGCAAACTTTCAGCATCAAATTCTAAAGTAGTTTCATCACCAGCATTTTTTACTACGTATTTATCGTCTGCCTCTAAAAGCAGAGGCAACACGTCTCCATAACGGGTGTAATTTCCCACAAGATCTCTCCATTTCGGCTCGGTAGAAACACTTTGATAATCGAACCAGTGTGGTCCATATCTGCCACCTTTTCGGAATGTTCGGGAGAAACCCCTGTAATGTAAATCAGCTGAGATTGGATTTAATGTATTTGAATGAATTGGTGCTAATGAATTTTCGTTCGAATAAAAAATATAGTCCCAATAGATTTCCATATTTGTGCGTATCCGAATTCGTGCATCCGAAGCAAGAATTTTACCGGATAGATCAACGACAAGAGTTTTGTCTTTTCCCATCGGGAAACTGAGATTATCAACGACGGTTTCCCATTCTCCTTTTTTATTTATGGCCTGAATGTAAGGTGAAACCAATTTAATTTTGCCCGATTGAGCAATAGATGCATTTATACTGGCATCGGACGGAAAGAGCCAGCCATTCAGAAAAAGGCTTAAGTTTTCATTGGTATTAATTTCCCCCAAATCTAATACCAGTTCGCTTAATTCTGTAATCCCCTGGAATTCGGTGGGTTTTAATGTTGAAATATAATTGTCATCTTTTTGTGTGATAAACGAGAGAAGGTTGTCGCCCCGTTTGTTGGTGGCTGAAACAGGAAAGTTTTTTTCGCCAACCTGAAAAAGTTTGTATCCAGGTTCAGGAGACGGCATAAACCGTTCATCTACAAAAACGATAACAGAATCGGGATGATCGAGTGCAATCAACTGGATTTTGTCGGAATAGATTGTTTCCCATAATTCATCGGTTAACTGGATTTTATATTTTCCATTTTGAGGTTTTAATAATTCACCTGGAATTTTTATGTAATCGACAGA
>Ga0209249_1002348_pt1 | contig 15594 bp, 8 predicted proteins | sample SaaInlV_200m_DNA_4_FD_184653 | JGI IMG/M metagenome (GOLD analysis project Ga0209249, IMG submission 184653) | Marine microbial communities from expanding oxygen minimum zones in the Saanich Inlet - SI037_S3LV_200m_DNA (SPAdes) (version 2) | ecosystem: Environmental > Aquatic > Marine >...
TCAGCGAAAACTTAGAGCGCAGCGGAGCATGCCGCACACTTAGAGTACAATTCAACTACCAGCATTCATCTCCTGCCCACTGTGCGGCATCGACCGTTTAAGGTGTGCGTTTTCACCGTTTTATGCAAATAAGGGGGCGTTTACTCAAAAAGCTAACAGTTTTGTTAGGTTAGTAGCTTTCCATAACTTTGAACCTGCTATATAATATCGTGAATAATCACATTATTATTGCAATTTTTCTATGGATGCGAAGATACAGTAACTGAATTGGCCGCTGCCAGTTTTATCTGGCTAAGTTATTGAGGAGCAAGAGCGAAACCGACTTCTTTGATAAGATGTTGGTTTTTTTTGTTGATGGAGAAGATATTATGGATTTATCTCGGGTTTTAAAATATTTTAGCCCCGTCACACGTTTTTTTCTGGTGCTTATATTTCTGGGCATACAGGTAGCAGCCCCTTTTCCCGGGGATTTGGGAAAGGTTCAAGCAGCTCCTGGTTTTGGGCCTCAGCAAGTTCCACAGGCGCAGACTGAGGCGTCCCCTCTTGTTTTAAATAAAAACATCGAAGGCGGTGCTACGACTGCACAAGTAGGCGATGTGATTTACTATCGCATTCTTTTTCAATGCAGCAGCCTAACGCAAGCCTGCGGTGCAATAAGAATTTTAGATGAATTGGACCCCAACCTGATCTATTTGCCCGGAAGCTCATACGTTTCAGGTGGCTATAGCATGGGGTATGACGGGGGAACGCATACCGTTACGATAACGCACCCTAACATGCAGGATGGCTCTCAGGGAGATGCGACAATTGCTGTTCGGGTAGATTATGATATGCGGCCTCTGCCGGGTACGATTAAAAATACGGTTAGGGGTTTCATGGATCCCGGCACAGGCGAGGTAGAATCAACACCAAAAAGCGCCCCCCCAATTACCGTTGAAACGGCGGCAGACCCGCCAGCCTGGGATGTGACCAAATCTTTAGTTAGTCCGATTATTGACCCAACCGTTAATACAAATGTTACTTATGGCATTGAGCTTTGCGCAAGCTATAACGAAGATAATACGCCTATCAGCAATATAGTTGTCACAGATACTTTGCCTTCAGGCGTTACTTATGTGTCTTCAAGTAATAGTGGGGTATATGATGGAGGAACAGAAATAGTTACCTGGCCTACAATTGCGGGTCCTGTTTATCCTGGAGATTGTGTAACACGCTATGTCATAATTCGCTATACTGACCCTCCATTTAGTGTGGGTAATAATGTGACCAACACGGTTGATGTGGAGGCAGATTATGAAGATAATGATGGCAACACCTGTCCATCCTGCCCAGTTGGGATAGATACAGTTTCCCTCCCCCATCCCATAGACATAATTCACGAAGAGCCTGATTATTCCAAAAGCGATACAGGCGACCCCGTCGGTTTGAATGGCGGAACAGGGAATTTCACTCTTAACCTGAATACCAATAATACAAATTGGCCCTCCGATGATCTGATCCTGATAGACAACCTGCCACCGGAATTGGAAGTCGTCAGGGTTGAGACCGGCACGTGGAGCATGACTAATGTCCGTGCTTATGTTGAGTATTCCAGAGATAACGGTGCCAACTACACTGCTTTTACCGGTCAGCCAATTAGCTATAATACCGGCGCCACCTATAACGCCCCATTTGACAATATTACAAACGTGCGCTGGCGTTTTGAATACGACCCCGGGACTGGCTATGTTCCGGGCTTGCCCTATACATGGGCATTCTCAGCCAGCCCAGGCATCCGTGTCACGCCTCGTCTTAATACCGATGATGGTCCTGCAATGGCAAACGCCGTAGCAGGTGTGGCATATACTAACTGTTTGCAAGTGACTCGTACAGATAGTGATGGGAACCCAACTACCGACCCTTGCAACAATGAAACCATGACAGTAGAAGATGACTTTGTCAGCTTGCGTGTCTCAAAAAGCGAAACATCCGGCACTGCCTGGGATGAATGGGAAGACCCAAATATTAATAGTTTCTCGTCCGATAGCGATTTAAAACCGGGCGACACCATGCGATATCGTATTTCGGTTGTTGTCACGGAGCGTTCTTCTGCGCCGCTGGTTGCGCCAACAATTCAAGATACGCTTCCTGGATCTCCTAATGAATTAATTTTTGTCCGTAACGGAACAGCGCAATTAGACGGTGTAGATTTGGCTACACAACCGATCTTTTCAGAGTCTGGCGGTGACCCAAACGTGCTTTTGTGGGAATTTCCAACCCTTACAGTGGATGTTGACGATACTGACCCGACAGAAGAGCATACCCTTACCGTTGAGTTTTTTGCCCGTGTTCCGCGAGGACAATCACCGGGACCACGCACGAATGATCTATACGTTGTGACAGATTCGGTCGATGCCTTCTGCGAAATTGGTACAGAGGTAAATGATGCTACAAATGGGGATGTGGATGGAGATAGCGATGCCGATGACCCGGCTTGTGTAAACCCTCATGATTATGTTGTCGAGAGTTCTGCTGCTTTACGCGGCGAAAAGTGGATCCGTAGTACCGATGCCGTGAATAGTGAAGTTGTTGACCATACCACTTTTGAACCTGACGTCTCTTGTCCTGTCGGCGGAACAACGGGTTTGCCGGGCGGAGGCAGCAATCCCTTTACGCGCTACCCTTGTATATCGCAAGCTTATCCTGAAGGCGCTTTAGGCCCGGGTGACCATGTGCCACCACCCAGCAGCACCACGCTGGACGATTTTGAATATAACTTGCGTATCTTCAACGACGGCAATGTGGACATGATCGACTACTATCTCTACGATATCCTGCCCTATGTTGGCGACACAGGTTCAGGCGGCGTGCTTTCTTCCGCTGACCGTTTATCTGAATTTCGCCCGACATTACGCGGTCCAATTCAGTTTATCAGCGGACCTTCAGGATTGGGTTCAGGTGATTTTACTATCGAATATAACCTGACGACCAATCCATGTCGCCCGGAAGTTTTCGATCAGCCGACAGGTTCAGCTCTTCCCTTTGGCTGTGATGATACCTGGACAACAACCTGGTCAGAAAATATGCGCTCCTATCGCATTGTTCTAACTTCAGGAGCGGGAATTGCCTATGCAGCCCCCGGAAGCGAATTACGCTTTGGTGTACCTATGTATATCCCGACCGATTCCCCGGTTGTGGGTACTTTTGATGCGGACGATGCTCAATCGCTGGAGATTGCCTGGAACTCTTTCTCTCATGTGGGTTCATACGATCATGACGGTGACGGTATTACACCGCCCAGTACACTGCCCAGACCTTTGCTTGCTTCCGAGCCGCGTAAGGTTGGTATTACCATCCCTGAAGTAATGAGTGTTGGCAATCGTGTCTGGCGTGACTCAGATAATAGCGGCACAATCAACCCACCTGATGATACTGCTCCCGGTATTGCTAATGTTGTTGTCGAACTGTACCGAGCAGACGATACATTCATAGCCACAACGACAACAGATAGCGAAGGATATTATCTGTTTAGCAACATCATTCATGATGACACGACACCTGCAAATAATGACTACTATATAATGATACCTTCGAGCAATTTTATTTCTACCGGTCCTTTATATCAACTACGCAGCAGCACCGGCGAAGGTGACCTGCCGCCGAATACAAACTATATCAACCCTGCGACGAATGTAGACGACAGTGAAGACGATGGTATTGATCCCACACCTCCAGATGGCGGGGGGAATGTGGATAGTGCGGTCTTTACGCTAACACCAGGAACTGAACCAACTTCAGAAGCCGATCTTTCGAATAATGATCGCGATGGCGTTCCAGGAGCGCGACGCGGCGTTAATGGCGAGCCGGATGACAACAGCGATCTGACGATTGATTTTGGCTTCTTTGGTGGCAATGACATTCCGTATAGTATCGGGAACCACGTTTGGTACGACAACGGCACAGGTGCCAATCTCAATAACGGCATATTTGATAGCGCTGATGAAAACCCTGTTATTGGCGTAAGAGTAAATCTTTACCGCGATGGCGATGATGATGGTGTTGCCCAGGCAGATGAGCTGATTCGCTGGGATGAAACGGATGCGGGTGGCTTCTATCTCTTTGATAACCTTGATCCCGGCCCCTATATTCTCGAAATCCCTGCTGCAGAGTTTGCCGATGGACAGCCTCTGGCAGGTTGGTTCAGCAGCCATGTAACTGAAACCGATCCGGATACAAATGGAGATCTAAACGACAACGGTCTTGATGAAGAATTCCCTCGGACCAATGGCGTATTGAGTGATGTAGTTCATTTGGAAATCACACCAAGTGAACCGACTAGCGAAACCCACCTTAGTTTGGAAGCTGATCCGGGTTCTCCTGCAAACGAAGGCTTTAACCCAACAGGTTGGGATGGACCAAACTCACGCGGTCGCTTCGGTGAAGAAGACAATACCAGTAATCTGACGGTGGACTTTGGTTTCATTCCTCCCATGAGTCTGGGTAATCGTGTCTGGATCGATGATGGTGCTGGAGAAGCAACTTTCCGCGCTGGGTATAACAACGGTGTCCAAGACGGCACGGAAGCAGGCGTAGGCGGCGTGCGCGTTGAACTTTATCGTGATGACAACGGAACACCCGGTTTGCAACCAGGTGACGGTGCAGGTGATGATACAAGGATCGAACGTGTTAGCACCGATGCCAGTGGTTATTACCTCTTCGATCTTTTACAGCCGGGTAATGACTACTATGTACATATCCCCGCATGGAATTTCGATACCACAGGCAGACCTTTGCGCGATTATGTCAGCAGCTTTGACCCAAACCATACAACCATTCCCGCAGATGATCTTGAAGATATGGATGACAATGGTATTGACGATGCAGACCCATCATCCAATGGCATTACGAGTTCTCAAATCACGATGGCGTATGGAACAGAACCACTAACGCCAACAAACGAAACGGATATTAGCCCTGATTACGGTACCAACAATGTCGGTCTCTATGGTCAGGAAGATGCCAATAGCAACCTGACGATGGACTTTGGATTTATCCTCCCTCCGCGCAGCTTGGGCAACTTCCTCTGGTACGACGATAACAATAACGGAGAATTGGATGGCGGCGAGACGAACCTGCCCTCGGGCGTGCGAGTCAGTCTTTATCTGGATGCCGACGACAACGACGAACCCGACGACCTCGGTACACTTAATGACCGTACGGACGATTGGGTGCTCTTTGATATAACCGACGCAAGCGGCTACTATCTTTTCGATAATTTGCCAGCGCGAAACTATATCGTCGGCGTCGATTCAGGTAACTTCACAGCCAGCTTTGATCCAGACGGTAGTGGCACGGCCTGGTCTACGGCCCCGGGTGTTTTATTAGGCTATGCGAGCAGCACAACGACCTACGACAACGCCACAAATAATGACGACAGCCGAGACAACGGTGTTGATCGTCTCAGCCCTGAAAACCCCACAACTTCGCCCCACGGGATCATTTCCACGACGATTGACCTCTCCCTTACGTCCGGCTTCCCAACCATCGAGATGGACAGTGGAGATACAAGCACCGCATCCGGTTTCAATCCGACGGCTGGCGATGGGCCCAACTCGCGCGGACGCTATGGCGAGACGGATGCTCGTAGCGACCTGACTATTGACTTTGGCTTTTTCAAACCGATGAGTCTTGGTAATCGCGTCTTTCTGGACGATGGGGCAGGGGCGGGCACATCGAATAATGGCATTATGGACGGGACAGAAGTGCCTATTGCAAATGTGCGTGTGGAACTTTACCTCGATGATGACGGCACACCGGGTTTGGATATTGACAACGACACACGTGTGGCTTGGGATATTACCGACTCTGGCGGTTATTATCTCTTCGACCGGCTTGTCGAAGGAAGTTTTTTTGTCCATATCCCGGCAGGCAACTTCACATCCAGTTACGACCCCACAGGCGGAGTAGGCACAGCAGGAGGCGCTCTTTATGGGCTCAACAGCAGTAACCCGACCGGAACCGAAAATATCGGCGTTGGCGGGAATCCATATACACCTTCAATGGATCGCGACGACAATGGCGTAGATGATAGTGCGCCCTATACAAACGGTATCTCCAGTGGATTGATTGTGCTCTTACTGGATAACGAACCGAGTAGCGAGAGCGAGCTCAGCGCCGAATCTGATCCTGGCTCGCCGACGAATGATGACTTCGATCCAACAGGCTGGGATGGAACCACCCCAGGGTCACGTGGGCGTTGGGGTGAAACCGATATAAACAGCAACCTGACCATCGACTTCGGTTTCTTCCCCGTATTCTCTCTTGGCAATCGAGTTTGGTTCGACACGAATAACGATTCCACAATGGGAACAGGTGAAGTCGGAGTCAGTGGCGTGCGCGTCCAACTTTATAATTCTGACGGCACATCCGAAATCCTGGTTGGCGTGGATGGCGTCCTCGACACATCCGATGACGGAACTGGGGGTATGCTGACGGATGGCAGTGGTTATTACCTCTTTAACAATCTTCCGGCAGGCGACTATACAGTTGTCTTGCCATCCAGCAACTTTGCCGGCAGCGCCGTTCTGGATGGATACTGGTCATCCGGCACAAGCCGTGATGGAACGGGGGCAGTGACAGAAGCCACAGCACCCGACCCCGATACAAATACTGACCTCAACGACAACGGCACATTGCAAAATAGCGGTTCTTTTAATAGTGGTGTGATTGCGTTACCTGTTACGCTAGGACCTACTTATATTGAACCGGAAAACGAAACCGATCTTGCTGCTGGCGGGCAGGGGCAACCTGACAACCAGGCAAATATGACCGTAGACTTTGGCTTCTACACGATGACTCTCGGCAATTTGGTCTGGCTTGATACAGATTACAGCGGAACTGTGACAGGCGTAGAAGTAGGTATTGATGATGTCAGTGTTGAACTTTATGCCGCTGATTCTTCAGATAATCCTGTTGGCACAGCGCTGGGGAGTGTTGTAACAGGTAGCGGTAGCTGGGGAGCAGGTGAATATGGCTTTACGGGTTTGCCTGCTGGAGATTACATCCTCCGCATCCCGGCAGCTGAATTTGAAGGCACAGAAACCCTTGTCGGTCATGTGACCAGCGAAGGCGCTGCCAGCTATTATGAACCTGCGCCTGATGCAGATATAGATACTGCTGACAACGACGATAACGGCTCAGAAACAGGCGGCACAACGGGCTCCGGTGGCTATATCCAGTCTGAAGTTGTTACATTGACCCCGGCCGCAGAAGCCACCTTGGATCACGCCACCGGAACAACCAATGAGCCACGTGTCGATTTTGGTGTCTTCAAACTTTCCACAACAGCCAAAGCGCTCATCGCTACCAGCGAAGCAGCCTCGCCCGGTACGCAGGTCTTTGTTGGTGAAACACTCACCTACCAGATCCAACTCACCATCCCACCGGGAACGATGTACTCCCTCAAAGCCGCGGACGTATTGGATGAAGGGCTGGCATTTGACGACTGCATCAGCGTTGCCGTCTCCAACACCACAAATGTGACCACCACCCAGGTGGGCGGCTTCGATGCAGCTTGCCCCGCAGCCTCCAGCGATCCCAACGTGACGAACACAGGACACAACGTCACCTTCAATTTTGGCGATGTGACCAATAGCGGCACGACGGATGAAGGTATTACGGTGCAATACCATGTAGTTGCCCTTGATATTGCTTCAAACGCAAACGGCGCGGATGATATCAATAACCAGGTTCTCTGGACGTGGACAGGCGAAGAACGTCCCGGTCAGGCCCCTCCAGTTGAGATCATCGAACCGGATATGGACATCACCAAATCAACGGACATAACCACCGCGCCCCTTGGGGCAACCATCCCCTTTACGATCGATATCTACCAGACTGATGACAGCACTGCTACAGCTTACGATGTCATCATCACAGATGTGCTCCCCGAAGGCTTGGAATATGTAAATGGCACCATAAGTGCCGGCTCCCCCTTTGCTTGGGATGTTTTTGATTATGATCTAGCTACAAAAACCATGACCATCACCTGGCACGAGTTCCCACTGCTGGATGGCGCAGAAAAAGCACGCACCACAGTCACCTTTGATACCATCTTTGTAGGGCCTGCACCGCTTGTAAACGAGGCAAATGTTGAGTGGACCAGTCTACCGATCGACCCTCAGTTAGATGGCACGCCTGTACAGCAGTCAACATATAACGAAGCTTCGACTGAGCGCTGGTATGATCCTGCGGATCTGGTAGAAATAGATGATTACGGACGCTCTTCAGATATTAGAATAGATATCCCGCGCTTGCCCTCAACTGGCTTCGCCCCGAACCGCATTACCTCGCTCCCCGAGCAGCCAGTTGCCAAGAATTACCAGGGTCTGAGCAGTACCTGGGTAGAAGTATCACAATTGAATTTGACCTTACCCATTGTCGGTGTTCCACTTCGGGGTGAAGGCTGGGATCTAACATGGCTGGGCGCTCAAGCCGGTTATCTCGAAGGCACTGCTTACCCGGGCTTGCCCGGCAATACAGCTATTACTGCGCATGTCTACTTGCCTAATGGACAGCCCGGCCCCTTTGTAGACTTGAGTACGCTTAAATGGGGCGACGAGGTCATCCTCCACGCCAATGGACAGCGTTATATCTATCAGGTACGCACGCAGCGTAAAGTCTGGCCTAATGATCTTTCTGTTATTGAGCATGAAGATTATGACTGGATCACACTCATTACTTGTCAGGGATATGATGAGTTTTTGGAGACCTACAACTATCGCATTGCAGTACGTGCTGTTCTGATCGATGTTCAGGCAGAATAAAAAAGAAATTGCCTAACTGAAAAAAGCCCCGCAATCTTATAAAGATTGCGGGGCTTTTGTTGAAAAATGGTAGTAAGTTAGGGTCAGGCGCGATTCGGTTTATCATCCTTATTTTCGATAAATTCACGCGCGGCAAGATCGGGGGCTTGAAGAGGGTGCTTCTCATGCTCCGCAAGATAATGTTGCCGATCCAAGACCCATAGATATAAGTCGCCTTCAGTTTTGTCGGGAAAATTCTTGAGTACGTCGCTTTCTTGAATTACGTTAATAATAGGGAGATAAACTGTGTCATACCAGTGCATAACAGCTTCATCTTCGGGAATATCGCGTTTGAGATCAATGCCCATAAAATAGCGATGCACGGCGATGTGCTCGAGCATGCGCATGAAGCCATCAGGAATATTGAGTTTGATATTTGCTTCAGGGCGGAGCATATCGAGTTGTGAGCGTTTGAGAAATTCAACCTTTTGCCCTAAGACCGTTAAGTCTTCGGGGCGCAGATCAGCCGTGATGGAAACTTTTGTAGCGCATTCACGCACTTCGGCGTCGATGAAGAGTTGCCCTTGCTCACGTGCTACAGAAACGCGATGATGCCCATCGACGACAAAATAGACTTCGCCAACTTTGTAGAGAACGACGGCGGGCAGGCTAATATCATCGTAGAAGGCACGGTTAACACGCTGCCAACGTGAGGCTGTTTTATCGTGCTTGGGCAGGAAGGCTCGATCAAATTCATGATAGCGGTTCAGACTGCCGCTGATTTTTTTTATATCAACAACTTCAACGCCACGATAAATGGGACCCCCAATGGAGAGCTTCTCTCGAATTTCATCATAGGAGAGGAGTGTTTTCGGGCGCCCGGAGAGCGCGGCCCAAACATCGTTAAAAAAGGCTTTAAAGCGTGCGCGTTTGAAATCTGCGCTAGCACGGGATGCAATAGTATTATCAGGCATTTTTTATTTCTATAATTTTATAAGGGTAAATATTCATGATCTGGGTTTCTCCAAATTCTGTTGTAGAGGCTTCCAGATTTTGCCGGTAAAAGTGGGTATGCCCATGAAAGTGGTACTGTGGCTTTGCCCATTGAATAAGAAGATTGAGTGCTCTCAGCCCCTGATGGGCTCTTGTATCGTCGTCGTGGATGCCAAAAGGCGGCGAGTGAGTGATGAGAATATCGAGGGCACGCCCATAACGCAGACGATTGATGAGCAGGCGGGGAAGAAGTTTGAATACGCGGAAATACATTTCGAACTGTGTGTATTGGTTGACTCCATTAGGGCGATAGCGAATACTGCCGCCGATACCTGCAATGAGCAGTTTTTTTGTATAAATGGTCTTTTGGTCGAGATTGGAACAACCCTCTGCTTTGGAGGCTTTATTTCTTTTGTTAAATTTCGGGTCGTGATTTCCTGGTACATAATAGAGCGGTTTATTAATGATCGTGACGAGATATTCGAGATAGTCGTAGGGCAGATCGCCACAGCCGAGGATCAGATCGATATCCTTGAAATATTGATTTGCGGCGAGGGAATAGATTCGCTCGATGACTTGGTCACTAACTGCCAGAATTCTCATATCGAAACGTATTGTGCCCTAATCCGATTGAGATGGCAAGAGGTCGCCGTTATAATATGATCTGCTGCTTATCAAGAATAAGTCAATATGGAGATCAATGCCTGCAATGAAAAGAACAACTGCCCAAGCCGTCGGCTACTTCGGCGTATATTTTCTGATCGGCGTTATCGTTGCCTCGCTGGGACCGACCCTGCCTGCTCTGGCGGAAAATGTAGGCGTAGGCTTTGCCGCGATCAGCAGCCTCTTCATCGCGCGTTCTTTTGGTTATCTGGTCGGATCCCTATTCGGTGGCAGGCTCTATGACCGCCTAAACGGACATTACCTCCTCGCGTCGTTATTGCTTATTTCCATGCTCACTCTGGCATTTGTTCCTGTGGTTGGAACCATGCTCATCCTGGCTAGCACCTTCTTCCTGATCGGTGCAGCTCAAGGAGGTATGGATGTCGGCGTAAATACCCTTTTGGTGCGCGCAAGCACATCTAATATTGGGGTATATCTCAATGCCATGTTTTTCTTTGCGGGCATCGGTAGCTTTCTCATTCCCATCTATTTAGGCAGGGTTTCGTTGGCATGGGGGTATCGTGGGATAGCCTTAGCGCTGATCCCGATCTTTTTATGGGTTTTCTTCACCCCTGCGCCTGAAATCCCCCAGCGTGCAGCCGAAGGTGAAAACGCAAAATTAAGCGACCCTGTTCTCTACATCGCTTTTATTTTGTTGGCATTTATTTTCATTGGTTCAGAAGTCAGTTACGGCGGTTGGCTTTTTACCTACTTTGCCAGCAGCGGCTTGGGCAGTGAAAGCACAGCTTACACACTCAATTCAATTTTTTGGATGTCGATCATGCTCGGGCGTTTGCTTGCCATTCCTGTTGCAGCGCGTTTTAAATTAGAGCGCATCATCGTCGCCTATTTGGCGGGTGCTGTCATCAGCGCGGGCATCCTCTATTTTTTGCGTGCCCACGCTATCGCCGTCTGGGTTGGTTCCATCGGGATGGGTCTCAGTATGGCTGCCCTCTTTCCTTCCACGTACACGCTCGTACAGCAGCGTATGAAGCTTTCTGGCAAGCTGACAGGGATGGTCTGGGCGATGGGCAGTTTGGGGGCGATGACCTTGCCGTGGGTGATCGGTCAGCGGATTGAACGAGTCGGCCCCGCCTCCATGATGCAGACCATGCTCCTCGTCTGGATTCTAGCCCTTGGCATCTTCCTCGCCGCCCTGCGCCCGCGACCCTCGGCTGGTTCCCGTTAAAAGGGCATCTTCTAGCAATAATTTAATATTTCTTCAATATCTCCACAAATAGTTGTATGAACCAAGGGAAAAGTTTATACTAACAATATGTCCGAAAAAATTCTCGTCGTAGAAGATGAGCCAGCCTTACAAGAAACCATTGCCTACAATCTCAAGAAGCAGGGATATGAAGTAGAGATCGTAGGGGATGGGCACGCCGCTCTTGAAGCGGCACGCAAATTGACCCCCGATTTGCTTCTGCTCGATATTATGCTTCCTGGCCTCGATGGATTTGAGATCACCCGCATCCTTCGGCGTGGGATGAATATCCCCATAATCATGCTCACCGCCCGCGATGACGAGATCGACCGCGTCGTTGGCTTGGAGATGGGCGCAGATGACTACCTGACCAAACCCTTTTCGATGCGTGAATTAATGGCACGCGTCAAAGCCCAGTTACGCCGCTCACGATTGCATAAAGAAGAGCTTCAAGAGCATATCAAAGAGGCATCTCCCCAAGAAGCACTTATCTTTAATAATTTAATTATTAATACCACTCGCCACGAAGTGACTCTCAATAAAGAGGTCCTTATTCTCAAACCAAAAGAATACGAACTCCTACTCTTCTTTGCTGAACATCGCGGGCAAATGCTCTCGCGTGAACTAATTCTTGAGCGCGTCTGGGGCTGGGACTATGTCGGCGACAGCCGCACCGTAGATGTTCACATCCGCTGGTTGCGCAAGAAGATAGAGGCCGATCCATCCAAGCCTGAACGCCTTATCACCGTGCGTGGTGGTGGCTATAGGTTTGAAGGATAGAAATCCACCAGTTCCTGAGCGGAGCGATGACCGTAGGGAAGAGCGCAGACGAAGGGCGGGGTATCTAATAATCTGTCCTTCGTCACAGGCTCAAAAGCAGTCGCCTTCCGTTCAGGAACTCTAAATCTATAAAACTATGTCTCCCACCTTCCTCTACACCCTCATCGCCATTCTCCTGACTCTCCTGCTCTGGCTGGGGTGGCACAGCTATGTATTAAAGCGACGTGTTGTTGAACTCACAAAAGCCGTGCTTAATACAAGCAATCAGCCATTGCCGCAAGATATGCCCCATTTGGAAGAACTTTCCAACGCCATCGCTGCGTTGCAAAGCCAGTTTCGTGATCGTCTTGCAGATGCCAACGCTGAAGGCGCGCAACTGGCTGCTGTGATTGAGCAAATCCCTGATGGCATCATCATCGCTGACGAGGAGGATAAAATCCAATTCGCCAACCCGGCAGCCCATACGCTGCTTGAAAACGCAAGTCTACTCGAATCCAGGGTCGTTCAGGCTTTGCGCTACCATCAATTGATTGAAATTTGGCAAAAATCAAAGAAAACAAAGACGGTGCAAAGCGATGTTCTTGAGATACCTTTCCAGCGTGGCTTTCTGCAACTTGTCGTTGCTCCCGATCAATATGCTCCTGGCGGCAGCTTACTTCTCATCCAGGATTTGACTCGTCTGCGCCATCTCGAGACTGTGCGACGTGATTTCATCAGCAATCTCTCGCATGAACTCCGCACGCCCCTCGCCTCCTTGCGCGCGCTCACTGAAACCCTCCAAGATGGTGCGCTCGACGACCCTCCTGTTGCTCAGCGTTTTCTGAGTCGCATCGAAACCGAAGTAGATGCCCTCACCCAAATGGCGCAAGAATTACTCGATCTTTCACGCATCGAATCGGGGCAGATCGAGTTAAATTTGCAAAACACTACGCCGCAAAAAATTCTACAACGCGCAACCGAGCGAATGCGGATGCAAGCTGAGCGGGCAGATATTCATCTAGTACTGGATTGTCCAAATGAGCTACCAAATATCCAAGCAGATGTGGCGAGGATTGAGCAGGTTTTGGTGAATCTTATTCATAACGGAATCAAGTTCACGTCCATGGGTGGGACGGTGACGCTCTCCGCCGAATCTGGCTCCCGTTCAATCCGCTTCGCTGTTTCAGATTCAGGAATCGGTATCCCAGCGAATGATCTACCCCGCATTTTTGAACGTTTCTACAAAGCCGATCCCTCCCGCAGGAGTAGAGGCACAGGGCTGGGGCTATCCATCTCGAAACATCTCATCGAAGCTCACGGGGGAAAACTTTGGGCAGAGAGTGTCGAAGGGCAAGGGAGCACTTTTTATTTTGAATTGCCGATAAACTGAAAGAGAAATATAGAGCGATCTGAGAGCGCAATTATTCTGCGCTCTTTTTTTGTTAACCAGATGTTAAAGAACCGTTCGGGGGAATTTAATAGGCTCTCGCTAAGATTAGGGCATGAAAACTAAAAGAGAAAATCACATGAATAGAAATTTCATTACCTTACTTGTACTAATCGTCGCCAGCCTGGCTCTTGCAGCTTGTGGCGGCTCCGCTGAGCCTGTTGCTGCTCCCCAAACTGAAGCAACTGCTGCTCCGCAGACTGTTGTTGAAGAAGCCATAGAAGAAATGCACGAAGGGATGCTCCCGATGGTTGACCCCGCTACTGTAAGTGGCGATGTGGTCTCTGCTGGCAGTTCCACCGTTTTCCCCCTCGCCGAAGTGATGGCAGAACGCTTTCTGGATGAAGGCTTCTCTGGTCAGGTGACTATCGACTCCATCGGCTCCGGTGGCGGATTCGAACGTTTCTGCGAAACTGGTGAGACCGATGTTTCCAACGCTTCCCGCCCTATCAAAGACAGCGAAGTTGAAGCCTGCGCCGCTCTTGGTCGCAGTCCGATCGAGTTCCGCGTTGGTACCGATGCGCTCGCCGTTGTCGTCAGCAAAGAGAATGACTTCCTGACCGATGTGACCCTCGAAGAACTCGCTGCTATCTTCTCGACCGCCGAAAAATGGTCTGATATTCGGGCTGAATTTCCCGATGAAGATATTCTGCGCTATATCCCCGGCACAGACAGTGGCACTTTTGACTACTTTGTAGAAGAAGTTTTTGAGAAGGAGAAAGCCCCGATCTTGTCGGCATCAAATACCCAACTTTCTGAAGATGACAACGTTCTCGTTCAAGGTATCACCGGTAGCCCTTACGCCATCGGTTTCTTCGGATACGCTTATTACGCCGAAAATGCTGAGAGCTTGAATATCACCGCCATTGACGGCATCGAAGCCTCTGCTGAGACTGTTGACGCTGCAAGCTATCCGCTGGCTCGCCCGCTCTACATTTACTCGGATGCTGGCATTATGCAAGAGAAACCCCAAGTTGCTGCTTATATCAACTTCTTCCTGACTTATGTCAACGAAGAGATCGTTGAAGTCGGTTACTTCCCCGCAAATCCCGCCGTGCTTGAAGCTGCGCAAGATGCTTGGCTTGAGGCAATGGGTCAGTAAATTGAAAACCTTTGTACGCGGATAGCACGGAGTGACACGGAAAGGGCTTGAAAGTTATGGAAAAAACAAAAAGCTCTTCTCCGTGTCATCCGTGTTCTTCCGTGTACAAAAAAAGAAGGTTCTATGCAATCATCAAACTCCATTGATCTACGCAAAAAGCGACGTTGGGGTGAAAGCCTAATTCAGGCATCGCTCTTTTTAGCGGGCGCATTTTCCATTTTAACCACAGTCGGCATTGTCTATGAATTAGGCAAAGAAGCGATGAATTTCTTTTCGCAGGTTTCCGTGTGGGAATTTCTGACCGGCACACAGTGGAACCCCCAGATCGAGCAATTTGGCATTTGGGCGTTACTTAACGCAACCTTGATGACCACGATCATTGCCATGTTGGTCGCTCTCCCCATCGGGTTGAGCATCGCCCTTTATTTGAGCGAGTACGCCACACATAAAGCTCGTCAAACGCTGAAACCCATTCTCGAAGTTTTGGCGGGCATTCCCACCGTTGTTTACGGTCTTGGATTCAAGTCGTAAGTGCAACAGGTTGATATCCGAAGAATACCTCATAAGGTGTCTTGAAATCAAGGCATTTTCGCGGACGTAAATTCAGTTTGTCCATAATCATTGTCTCTTCTTCCATGGA
>Ga0209249_1002357_pt1 | contig 15524 bp, 16 predicted proteins | sample SaaInlV_200m_DNA_4_FD_184653 | JGI IMG/M metagenome (GOLD analysis project Ga0209249, IMG submission 184653) | Marine microbial communities from expanding oxygen minimum zones in the Saanich Inlet - SI037_S3LV_200m_DNA (SPAdes) (version 2) | ecosystem: Environmental > Aquatic > Marine >...
AGATGATCTGGAGGCCCCGGAGTTCAATGTCTGGAATTCCAACCTGACGGTGTACATTCCGATAGGTAAAATAAGTACGATCGCGTTGAACTACTTCCAGTCCGATGCAGAAGTGACCCGGGAGGGACAGACAGATCGGACCGCGTTGGAGCAGGAACTGGGGATCGATTGTTTAGGTGATCCCGAATGCGAAACGGCTCGTGATAACCTTGTGCAGACTAATTGGGCAAGCAACAAATATGGCACAGCTACTTCCCTGGGTGGAGACGAACGCTTGCGCGGCTATCCTTTTGGTCGCTATCAGGGGGCGCACACCCGTTTCTATGGCACGGAGTTTCGCTGGAATATTTCCGAAGAAACCAAACCCTTCGACTGGTTCATTTGGAAGGATGTCCGTACCGGCACCCAGGTGGCCTTCTTCTATGAAACTGGGACCGTGGCCGACACCGAGGAAGATTTGGGTACCCATTACCGCTCAAACTATGGCCTTGGATTCCGGTTAGTGACAGCCTCCGGTTTTGTTTATCGACCCGAAGTGGCCGCTGGGGAAGAAGGGGTTGCCGCCAGCATCACATTCAATTATCCCTGGTAAGCAGTGGGTTGGCTGAATCAGCATCCCAACCAACGAAAAAAGATGGCCAAACTTATACAGGTATTAAATGTGGACTCAGGAAACATCTTCTTGATATTGTTTAGTTTAAGCAAAGGTTATGTTGTAGAGGAAACGATTTCCCTCAATGAATTGGTTTCCTCTAATAGAAAATTCTCTGCTTGTCTTTCCAAACAATGCCAAGTTTGTTCATTTTCGAACGCAATGTGCTGGGGTTGATCTTCAAGAGTTGAGCAACCCTTCCAGGACCTTTAACCTTTCCACTGCAGATATCCAGAACCTTGACCAAATATTTTCTTTCATTTTCTTCCAAAGAAGTGATGGCTTGATCAATAGAACCATCAACTTTTTGAAATAATTCAGGCACTATAAACTTAGTATCTGGGCTCAATATAATTCCGCGTTCTATCAAGTTTTCAAGTTCACGGACATTACCCGGCCAATTATAGTGAACCAGCTTCTGCATTTCGCTTACTGATTTTTCACACCTGCCGAAATCACCTCATCTAAAGGACTCGTTGGCTAGAACAAACTAGCTTTGGGGACAAATCAGATTCCATTGACCGCTCCAAGTGTTCCAGTTAAACTGTGATTACTCGAAATGTTAAAAGAAGAGAGGTCATTTCCTTAAAGTTGGGAGAAGGTATGTTGTGCGATTTGTCCGGTTTAAAAAAGCCAGCAAGTCCTTTAATTCAAAAAAAACCATGACAAGAGGAAGAGAGTAGTGAAGGTGATAAAAGTACTATTTTTTGTATTTGTTGCAGGTGGACTCGGCGGACTTACAAATAGTATTGTGGTGTGGTCGTTGGGCGCACTTGGCGTTACTCCCGCATTAGGCTTTAGCATGATACCTGAACTGACCTTTGAGTGGGTGCTCAGGCGGGTTTTTGCTAGCGCGTTATGGGGGGGAATTTTTTTGCTCCCTGTTTTCGAAACAGCACCCATTAAAAAAGGTACGGTTCTCAGCATATTGCCATGGCTATCAAGCGCCTTAATCGTTTTCCCCTTACAGATGAAAGTAGGTTTATTCGGTTTGGGGTTCGGTATCGGTACTCCAATATGGACTCTCCTTTTCGCGGCAATATGGGGGGTGACGGGCACGTTGTTTTTACATAAGTTCGCTCCAAGGTCTAAACCGCATTACTGACGCATATAAAGCTGTCTGAGATCAGAAGTATTGCAGCGACTTATATAAAAAGCATCCAGGAGCTGCCCTCCAAATTAAGAAAATAGATGGAATAAGTTAATTGTGTTTTTTATTATCCACAAGTTGTTTGAGTCCTCTTTCTGCACGGAACACCGGCCGTTTCTTCGGTTTCACCTCCACACTCACCCCCGTTTTCGGGTTCCGGCCGGTGTACCCCTCATATTCCTTGATTTTGAATGTCCCGAGCCCCCCGGATCTCAACCCGATCACCGGTAGCCAAAGACTCTTTCAGAGAGTTGAAAAATATGTTAACCGTTTCTCGGGCTATCTCAGTTTTAGCTTTGTTGCTGGTTTCTTCGTCGGTGAAGGTGTTTATCTCCTCAACTAGTTTTTCGATAAGGGCTGATTTCTTTAGTTTCATTGTTCTTTTTTTTCTATTGGCAGGGTCAAACATCAATCCCTGCCACAATTCAAATTTCAGAATCTTACTTCACACTATGGGTTTAATAGTCTGTCAAACAATTCATCTGCCTCTTTTGCCGACATGAATGGAACAGTTTCAAACTGAACCCAAGGAACATAATTGCTCATAACAATGCTAACGTCGGCTAGTGTTCCCTCAACTATAGCGTATCCACTTCCGTTACCAAATGAACCCCAATCGGCGAATTTTCCTTCTCCGAGATCTTTTATTCAGAGGGTTTTCCTGTTCAGGTTTGAAAAAAAAGATGAATTTGTGAGGGTTGCACCTGTTTTTTTAGAGGTTTGCCAATGGTTTGTTAACGAAAACTCTTCTCTCGACGGACAGCCTTCCTCTGTGATAATCCTTTGATGTTTTTTATACACAGGTATGTTTCTTATTGTTCACTCATGAAATTTTCACTCTTAATTCCATTCAAAGAATTAACTCAGGAGATTGTATGCCTAAAGCGAATGTTAACGGAGTCAGTATTGAGTACGATACGTTTGGAGACAAAAACAACCCTGCTATTGTCTTGATAATGGGTCTTGGTGTTCAGATGATTGGATGGGATTCAGAATTTACAAAGATGCTTTCAGACAATGGATACTATGTGATTCGGTTTGACAACCGGGACGTTGGCTTATCCCAATGGTTTGACGATGATGGAATGCCCGATGTGATGCAGGGTTTTACCGACTTCTTGGAGGGGAAACCTGTTAAAGCATCTTACAGTCTGGATGATATGGCTGACGATACAGTCGGACTGCTGGATCATTTGGGGATTGAAAAAGCCCATATCTGTGGTGTGTCCATGGGAGGTGCGATCACACAAGTAATTGGATACAAACATCCTTCTCGTGCAATATCTCTCATCACGATAATGACAGCAACTAGCCCTGCAATCTTCACCAAGTCGAAACCGGAAGCGATGCAGGCACTGCTCGTACCGTCACCCCCGAAACGGGAAGCTTACGTCGATAACAGTGTTAATTTGTATAAAATGATCAGTGGTTCAAAATTTCCTTTGGGTGAAGAACGGTCAAGACTTCTTGCAGGTAAGTATTTTGATCGCAGTTATCATCCTGAAGGTACTGCAAGACAAATGATGGCGATTCTGTCGAATGGTGATGTGACGCCCCAATTGAAATCCGTTGCAACACCAACTTTAGTCATTCATGGTTCTGATGATCCATTAATACCGGTTGAAGGCGGAAAAGATATTGCAGAAGTAATTCCAAATGCAAAACTAAAAATAATAGACGGTTGGGGACACAGTCTACCGGTAGAAGTATGGCCCATCCTCATTGAAGCTATTACAGGTCATATTAAATCCATATAGCTATTCTGGTTTTAAATAGACTTTCCCGTTATTGATCAAAAAAGAAAAAGTATTGCTTATGGAAGAGCACCAATCTCAGACCCAATTTGTCTCCAATACATCCAGCAGAACTATTCTCGACACCATCAATGATCTCTTTTTAAAGGCAACCAGAGCGGATTGTGCGGTTGCGTATCTGTCCTATAGAGGATGGCAACTTATTAGACCTATGATTATGCAGTGGGCGAACAATTCAGACCGAAAACTGAGGCTTCTGGTTCGTCAAGACGATCAGTTTCCCGACAACCAAGCCATCACAGAACGGAATCAGCTAATCCTTTCAGTGCTCCTGCTTCAGTCAGTTCTGCTGCCGGCGGGGTAGTCAAGAAATCAGCAAGCGAAATCTGCCATGATACATCGAGTCGTTCACACAAACTGATTAAGGGTCGGCTCATAAATTACTTCACATTCTGTTCGCAAAATGTCCAGTGTTTTGGGGACTTTTGCAAATAGATTATGTGAAGTAATTTATGAACGATCCCTAAGCGGTTCACTGCTTTTGATTCACTGGAGGCTTGCTTGGATATCTGGGGAAAATTGCCGAAGCGGTAGTCTGACCAATCAGGAGTTGATTGATCTGAGGCTTGCTGTTGGGTATGAAGGTGGGCGGAAAGCGGGGTGGTGGGCCTCCTCAAAATTCCATCACCTCCATAATTACAATCAGTTATTCGCCGAAAATCCCAGTTGATTTTCCCAGTAGAAAACGATACATTTCCTTGAAAGGTCAAAATATTGTTTTTGCCCCAATCCCCTCACCAACATAAGTTCTAAGCTCGAAAAGTAGTCAAAAAGCCATCGGTCCCCTTCAAAATTGCCTCAAGTGGTTGGTTTTGACAGATTTCCACTTACATTCTGAAGATTTCTTATTTGAAACAAAACTGGAGGATAAATTGACAACGTGTTTCTTTTACATAAATGAGAAACTTGGGAAATCGTTGAGGCAATGGATTTTGTAAGTGGTCGTGTGGAAGAAGAAATCCTTTTAAGGAATGAATACCCCCCTCACCCCCTGCCTGTCCGTACTGTAACCATTTCAATCTATATCTTGACAAAGACAGACCAAGATAATAGCATTCTTTCAACTTAATAGTATTAAGATACTTAAACAATAAAAAGAAAATTAATCCACATGCAATCAAGACGGGAAAGGGTAAGACAGTCAGCCATCGATGAGATCAAGTCCATCGCCTGGGAAATCGCAAAAGCTGATGGAACTGAGAATGTCACAGTGAATGGCATTGCCCGGCGAATGGGAATGACACCACCCGCCTTTTACAGTTACTTCAAAAGCCGGGAGAAATTGATCCACGCACTCATCGTTGATGCCTACCGATCCTTTCGTCAGGCGTTGATCACAGCCCGTGACAGTGTCCCGGAGAGTGATATCGCGGGGCGGTTCTACCATTTATTTATGGCGTATCGGGAGTGGGCTGTTACAAACCCGAATATGTTTGGTCTGTTTGCCGGTCGTCAGGTACAAGGATTTGACAACAGGGAGCCAGAAGTCATGGAGGAGGCGGAAAAGGTATACGGTATATTTATCGAATTTTACCAGGATGCCTGGCGAAGAGGGGTCATCAAACTGCCGGATCTGGATCTTGACATGCCTGCGATATATGCCGCTCAAATGCAAAGAGCCAATGAAGGGCGAAATCTGAATCTGCCTCTGGAGATCGTCAGTCTGCTGTTGAGTACAGCAACACAAGTGCATGGAATGATCTCTATGGAACTGTCCGGCCGATTTACTGAGCTGGTTGGAAATCCATTCCAATTCTATCAGTTTCAGATTCTCTGCATATTAAAGAAATTCGGAATCACTTACGAACCTGAAATGAACTCTTAAAACTGAACTCAGAGGTTGCATCAGTCTGGCTGGCCATTTGAGGCCCGGTATTCAAAAGAGTCAGCCATCATAACCTGAAACCGGCAGTTTGATTAAAAGGAGGACTTTCCATGAACATATTGACTGAGAAAGTGGTAATTTCATCCCTGCTGAAGCTTCAGCTGTTCTATTGTGCACTGGGAGTCGGTTACAATGTGGTCAGTTATGTCAAGGCTGCAACGGGGGGACAACCATTGTCTTCCACATCACCGATCATCGGGGCTGTGTTCATGCTGATATACGGCTTATGTCTATTTGCTGGTTACCGGGAGTATTTCACGCTTTATCGGGTGCTGATGGCCTTTTTTCTCGTCACGGTTGGTTACAGTGGCATCATCAAACATTTCATTGTTTACAGCCAGCAACCGGATGCCTATTCATCCCAGCTGGCCTGGGCAGCAGCGATTGGCATTAACCTTTTTGGATTCTTTTTAAATCTTCTGGCCGTTGTCGGCCGATTTGAAGCAGTTCCTGAAAATTAGTGATATATATATCAGCAGTATCAGACTATAATTTTGCACATTGTCATTTCATCAAATTTTATGCAGATGACTCTATGTCCGGAATGAAGGGGATTTTAGCCAGTCCATACACACTGATTCACCATAAACAAAAAGGAGATTATCATGACAGTGACACCCAACCCCACCATGTTATGGTTTGTGATCGGCTACGGCGTTATCATGGTTATCTTGGGAATCTGGTTTTCCCGCCGGATCAGCAGCAGTGACGATTTCATCCTGGCAGGCAAATCTCTGGGACCCTTTGTGCTGGCCGGGACACTGATGGCCACTTTTACAGGTAGCGGTACGGTAACTGGTGGATCCAACTCCATCGGTTATTCCTATGGTTTCTGGCCTGCGAACCTTTTAGCTCCCGGCTTAATCATCGCCTTTACCATATTGTTTCTGATCGCCCCCAGGATCAGGCGATTCGGAAAATATACTGTCTCACAGATTCTAGAAACGCAATATGGACAGGGCGCCAAGGTGCTTTCCGCGATTATTATTATTCTGGCCTACACCGGTATCGTCTCGTACCAGTTCAAGGGGCTGGCATTTGTATTGAACGTCACCACGGGCATTCCGGTGGCAACGGGAACCATTATCGCTGCTGTTCTGATCATATTTCTGGCGGTCATCGGCGGGCTGATGGCAGTCGCACCAACTGACGCGCTAAGTGCCTTCCTGATGATCATCGGGTTGATTATTGCGATTCCATCCGTCCTGATTGCGGCTGGGGGATGGGATCAGGTTGTTTTGAACCTGCCGCCTGAGAACCTGACCGCAACCGGATCATTGACGGGATTTCAAATGATTGGTTTTTTAATCCCCATCCTGTTTTTAATGCTGGGTGATCAGAACATATATCAACGACTGGCGTCTTCGGACGGTGAAAAGTCGGCCCGATCCGGCCTGGTCATCATGGGCATCGGAATGTTTCTGGTTCTGCCTTCCATTCCGTTTATCGCCATGATTGCCCGCTCCATGTTCCCGGATATTAATCCCGGTATGGCCCTCATCTCCATGACCACTGTCATGCCGACGATTTTGGGCGGAATCATGCTGGCTGCAATTGCCGCTTTTGTCGTAACCACCGGTAATTCCTACCTGTTATCCGGCGCCACATCGCTCACTTATGATGTGTATGTCCGCTATTTCAAGCCGAACGCCAACTCGAAGGAGATTCTCTTCTTCACGAAAGTTTCCATCCCGATCCTGGGCGTAATGGCGTTTGTGCTGTTACAGTTTTTTCCCACGATCCTGAAAATCCAGATGACCTCTTATCTCGTCTATGGTGCCGGCATCACACCGGCGGTCCTGGCGGTCTTCATCTGGCCGCGGGTGAATAAATGGGGAGGAATAGCTTCCATGATCACGGGCGTTGTTGCCACACTGGCGCTTTATGGAAAATACGGTATGGCAGCCTCAGCGATGGCCGTGCCCATAGCCGTCTTTTTTCTGGTTGTGGTGACACTGATCACACCGAAGAATAAAGCAGCGGCTTGAGCGTTACGTAATATTCAGTATGACAGGATTCCCCCTTTGAAGAGGGTTAAAAATTAAAAAAGGAGAATATAATGATACAAGAACTGAAACCCATCACGGCTGCACCCGATGCAGCAGAACTGGCAAACAGGTTGGCCAGGGTCAGAGAAAAAATGGCTGAAGAAAACCTGGATTATTATGTCGCCTTTGACCCGGTCAACGTCTTCTACCTGACCAATTTTTACAATTATGTGCATGAGAGACCGTTTATTCTGGTGATCGGAAAGGAAGACACTCCCCGATTTGTTGTTCCCAAGCTCGAAATTCCCCACGTTCAAAGTCGGATCAAATGCGAACTGGAGCTAGTCGAATACTTTGAGTACCCGGCGCCAGCCGGAGAGAATTGGTACGACTACTATGCGCCCCTGTTTCGCGAAGATGCCACTGTGGGTGTAGAGCCAGCCATGACCCTTGAGATATACAACAAAACACCTGGCAAAAAGACCGTCACTGATATCATTGACGAGGTCCGGTTTATCAAGTCGGAATTTGAGATCGGACGTTATGTGCATGCATGTGATGTTTTGAAAACAGGGTTTAAGAAACTGGTAGAGATCATCAAGCCCGGATCGATGCTGTTTGAGCTTTATGGAGCTGTTTCACAGGAGATGATGGCCCGGGCCGTGCTTGAAATCCCGGAAGTCAACCCCCTGATTACCAGAGTGGTCGCTATGGCTCAACCACCCAGCATCTCCCATGACCCACACAACTTCACCAACCTGTTCCAGCAGATGGAAGAGGGTGGCCCACACGTGACCATTATAGCAGGCCAGGTGGATGGCTGTGGTGTCGAACTGGAGCGGACCTTTTTCCTGGGAGCGGTTCCTGATGCTGCAAAAAAACCCTTTGAGGTGATGATGGAAGCCCGGGCGCTGGCTTATGACCAGTTGAAGCCGGGAGCCAATATGAGTGAGATTGACAAGCTGGTCAATGACCTGTTCAAGAATGCCGGATACAAAGAGAATCTTCTGCACCGCACCGGTCATGGTATGGGTATCACCGGTCACGAAGGCCCCTTCCTCGCAGAGGGATATGACAGGGAACTGGAGGCCGGCATGATGATCAGTGTTGAACCCGGCATCTACTTTCCGGGACTGGGCGGCTTCAGGCATTCAGATACTGTGCTCATCACCACAGACGGATACGCCAATCTGACCGAAGCCCCGGATTCCTTGGAGGCGTTGACCATAAAACTCTAAATCATCCGTGACTATTCAGTATGCGCTCCGCCGACAGGACCATTTGTCAGCATATTGCGCCTGGCGGATAAAAAGGTGTCAAAAGAAGCCGGCTTGACAGCTGCCCGGACGTTCGGAAAGACAGACCTCAGGCATGAAGAGGCCGCGACTGGCAAATACAACTGATACACCTGGAAATTTCAGCAATGCAGGGGAACCGGGACATTCTGGATATCTGAAGATCCGGAAGGACTCTTTCCAAAATCAAAGGATGACACCATCAACGAATGTAAGAATATGTTCGGCGGACTTCCCCAGGCAGCAGTCAATCCTCAATGGAATCCCAGGGTCATGCTTCAAAACCTGAAGGTGCCGGTGGTATTTACAATCGGGGGCAAGGATCCCTGGCCACCTTTTTGCCAGGAGAAAGTAGACTGGATACGGGCTGAGGATTACTTCTATGCAGAAAACGGGGTTCACTACCCGGACCGGAATGATCCACAACTGGGGAAACAGGTATTTAAACAGATGCTGACGTACCTTGAGTGACGATGTCCCGGCCAGCAGCTTGAAAGCACATTACCGTCGCAGCAGCCTCAGCCAATTGGCGACGCTCAACAGGCTGGAAAGCGCTGAAGCCAGATAGGTGAATGCTGCGGCCCATAAAATCCGTCTGACGCCAGGTTCGTCTTCAACATTAATGTACTCTCCGGCCTTAAGCAACGGCAAGGCCTTGTCGAAACTGGCATCCAGTTCCATCGGCAGGGTTATCAGATGAATCAGCACCCGCATCAACATTCCGGAGATGCCGATCCCTGTTAACAATAACATCACAGTCGGCGAACGGGTCAGGAAGGTCCCAAAGGGCATGACAATCAATACAAATGCCCCCAGTTTTTCAGTTTTCTGGGAGAGTTTGACTAGCGCTGTACGAAGTCTGATCCAGGGGCTCCCTTGCTCAGCCTGGATCAGGTGCCCCACTTCATGGGCAGCGATTGTCAGGGCTGTCAGAGAGCTTCCTTGATAGATTTCCGGGCTCAGAGCAATGACCCTGGATTCAGGATCGAAATGACTAAGACTCACTGAGGACCTGACCTGAGCATTTTGAATCGACAGCTTTTCTATCACATGCTCAGCAAACTGCCCTGCCGTGCCTGGAAAATCATCCCGGTCTGTCTGGTACTCCCCGAAGACCTTTTTCACCCAGAACTGGGGCAGAAAAATCAACCCGAACAACAGAAATCCACCAACAACCATTAACATCGACAATACCCGTTCTTGAATAAAGTTGAGGTCAGATTTGCTAAGGGTCGGCTCAAAATTAGTCAAGTGTTTCCTTTTCATTAATGGGAAACACTTGACTAGTTTTTGAGCCAACCCTTAGCTCTGATATTAATCACTGTAAAACAAAGGCTTTTATTAAAATATTGCCACCTGCCTTTTGTTTCCAAGCACTCAAGTAATCTGTTGGGTTTTTTTCCGGATTTCTTCATTGGCATAATCGGAACAAATGCATACTATAACAGAAACACAAGCGGAGAGCGAGAATGCCAGAAATTGGAACAATATTAAAAAGTCAGACGGAAAACGCAGGAACCATTTTTTACCGCGTTATTTCCATCGATAAAACCTCATACACAATAAAGTCACTTTGCAAGATTAGAAAAGGATTTCAGACTACTAAATATGGAAATGGCGATAAATCTCAAATCTTAAAATCAGAAGTCGGATTCAACTATCTTGAGATTACCAGAAAGGAGAATACGCTAATCAAAAAAATCATTGAAATGAATGTTTAAATTCGGGACGGTTCTGGCAGAAATTCGTTTATTTTCTTTTAAATATCCCAAAAATACCTTTCTTTTTGCCTGCGACAGCTTCTTTCAACCCTTTTCCGGGTTTGAATTTCGGTACTGTTTTAGCAGGTATCTCGATGGCTTTTCCTGTCTGAGGATTGCGTCCGGTTCTAGCTGCTTTCTCAACTGATTGAAACGTACCAAACCCTGCAAGTTGTACCGCTTCACCGTCTGCCATCGCTTCTTGGATGGCGTTCATTGCAGAATTAACACACTTTGCCGCCACTGCTTTTGTGACGTCCGCTTCTTGAGCGATTTTCCCAACAAGATCGTTTTTATTCATAGGGTCTTCCTGTTCAGGTTTTAAAAAAAGATGAGTTTGTGAAGGTTGCACTTGTTTTTTAAGGGTTTACCGGTGTTTTGTCAACGGAAACTCTGTTCTCGACGGACTGACCTCCTGTGATCATCATTATTCCAATAGCTCATCAAACCAATCAGCGATCATGAAAGATAAGATTCACTTGCCTGTTTGGTCAAAAAACTATTTCTCTCCCAATCTCCCACCAGCAGAAACTCTAAGCTCAAAAGCCTCTCCGTTTTACTGATAGTGAAAGAATAAGGTTAGCGAATATCTGAAAACAAAGTAGACTGAAAGCGCTCAAGGAAATTGCGTGTCTTGTAAGGCCATAAAAATGATCTCAGGAGTTGAAGAAATGAAAAATCAGATGAGACAAGTCATCCAGTTAAAACTCTCAAAACGTACAGTGCGGTCAAGATGTTTGCAATTGTCAACTACCCATTCCTATCAATGCCAGTGCTTCTTCCACTTCGAATAAAACATCGAATCTGTACTTAAATCCTTCTATGGATCGATACTCAACCATTCTTTGAGCAGCATCTTTATATGCATCATCCGTTTTCCCGTTGTTCAGTTTTACAAGGGAAAAAACTTGGATACCTTCATCCGTTGCTTGTACTGCTGCCCGTACTATAATATCACCAAGACTTTCATTATCTGGATATTTTTCCGAAACCTCTAAAAACTTTCTTCCAACTTCATCCGATTTTGTTAATGGGTACGAGATCGTTGATTTGAAATACATGATATCTCCTCATATGAGTGTTTATAGATATGTTTCATAATATAAAATTTACTTGAATGAACAATATAAAAAACAATCACTTGAGTATTTGACCTCACATCTATCAGCACTGTACGTTCTTACCGGCAGTTCATAACATTTTTAGTCTGGTGTCAAGAATTTTGAAAATATTTTAAGTGGTTGTGAGAAAATACAGAATCGGAGGTTTTGTGAGACTTTACAGAGGTTTGCTCTTTTTGGGGACTATCCTTAAAATTGAGTTAAACCTGCCCTAATGATCCAAAAAATTTATCTTGATTGAATGAACAAGGATGACATTCATAACGGGCGTTTAAAACTACGTTTCTTTTCTCATCAAGAAAGCGAACTGATCGTCTACAATCGTAAAAATAAAGACGGCGTTATGAGATTTCCATTTCCACAACCAATATCCAAAAACCTTATCCTCTGATCCATCAAATGTTTAAGGTTGGTCTCTCCAGTCTTGTCTTTCCAGGGGAAATAGTTTTTTGGCCAGACAGGTTATCAATATGAGGCAGCCCATCTTACAACCACGCCCTGTTATCTGCCAACCGTGCCCAGTCTGGGTTATTGAACCGAAAGGACCGGAATGAGTTACAGATTAAGATGAATGTTTCGGCTACTTTCCTGACTCTGGATGGTGTGCTCGGCCGGGCGGGTCCTGGCAATGACTTTCCCGGATTTAATGACGTACAATCGGGCAGGTGAGAGGCGTATGGCATCATAGACCGAAGCACAGTCCAGGATGATCAAATCAGCTGTATTGCCTGGCCTGATTCCATAATCTGTCAGACCAAAGGCTTTGGCAGCGTTATCCGTGATGGTCTGATACATCGTGCTGATCTCATCAAAGCCGGACATATGCCCCATGTGAACAGCCAGCCAGGCCACCTGCAGCATATCGGCTTTTCCCAGGGGGTACCAGGGATCCATAACCGAATCATGTCCCAGTGAGACATTCACACCAGCTGCCAGCAACTCCTTGATGCGCGTCAGCCCCCGACGCTTGGGGTACGTATCGAAGCGGGCCTGCAGGACAGAATTATCCAGGGGGTTCGAAATAATGTTGATGTCTGATTTGCGAACGAGATCGATCAGCTTGTGCGCATAGGCGTTGTTGAAGGAGTGCATGGAGGTAGTATGGCCTGCCGAGACCCGGCTGCCGAGGCCCCTGCGGAAAGCTTCTGCGGCAATAACTTCGATGAAGCGGGAGTGGTCGTCGTCGGTTTCATCACAGTGGATATCTATGGGACGGTCGTATTTTTCGGCTAAATTAAAAATATCCCTGACGGATTGAACCCCCTCTTCCCGGGTCAGTTCACAATGCGGGATACCGCCGATCAGATCGACGCCCAGGTCCAACGCTTCAATCAGCAGGTCCATGGCCTTTGGATCCGCCAACAAACCATCCTGGGGAAACGCAACCGTCTGGATGGTAACCAGATCCGCCAGCTCCTTCTTAAGCACCAACATTTTCTTCAGTGCCGTCAGATTGGGATCGCAGATATCAATATGGGTCCGAATATAGAGGGTTCCGTGAACAACCGCCCAGGATACCGCCTGCCGAACCCGCTTCTCCATATCTTCAAATTGGGGATACGCTTTTTTATAGTCCCCCCAGACCCTGATCCCTTCCGGATGGCTCCCGGAGATGTTATAGCCAGGCTGCCCGAGCGTCAGTGCTGCATCCAGGTGAAGATGAGGATCGATAAACGGAGGTGAGACGAGCCGCTGCCCTGCATCGATCGTCTGTGCAGCCTGTCCGTCAATTCTCATCTCAACTGCTGATACTTTGCCTTTTTTTACACCGATGTCCACAGGTGCATCCGCACCGGGCAGAAGTGCATTTTTAATAATCAGATCCATTGGACTCTCATTTTTTGTTTGCTTGCAGGGATGCTTTGACCCTCTCCGGGGTCATCGGCAGATCAAATAACCGGATTGAGGCAGCATCCGCCAGGGCGTTGGCGATGGCCGGTGCGGTTGCCAGTGACGGGGCTTCAGCCAGTCCCTTCACGCCAAGCGGACCCCACGGATGAGGAACTTCCACGGGTCGGCAGATGATCTCCGGTGCGTCCGTTGCTTTCGGCAAACCGCATTGACGCAACCCTTTGGTGAGCGGGCGTCCGTTTTCCAAGCGAAATTCCTCGCTCAGTGCATATCCCAATCCCATAACTGCACCACCTTCCATTTGAGCTTCCACAGCCCGTCGATTCAGGATTCGGCCAACATCGTTGACGGATATGATTTTCAGTACTCTGGTTTCACCGCTTTTTTCATCCAGTTCCAGCCAGGCTGCCTGAGCGCCGTAGGCGTATGCCCAATGGGTGCGGCGACTTTTGAATTCCGGTGAACCGTAGTCGGACACTTCGTGGTTGTCCCTGAAGGGAGCCGTCTCCGGCGGAAAGGTTCGCTGTTCCGAACTGAATGTTTCTCCCAATTCTGACAATGCGATGGATTGACCGCTGTTCCGGTCCCTGATTCGATCCTTGTCAATAGCCATCTGGGCAGGATCGAGCACCTCCAGTTTCTCCGCAGCCAGCTCAAACAGATCCGATTTCAGGCGTTCACAAGCCTCCATGGTCGCTTTGCCCGAAATGAAAGTTTGCCTGGAGGCTGTGGTGGCACCAGTGTATGGTGTACAACCCGTGTCCGGCATACTGACCTGAATCTGGTCAATAGGTACCCCCAAAATTTCCGATGCGATACGCGCCTGCCCCATCATCGCACCCTGTCCGTACTCGTGATGGGTCACGCTCAGATTAATCCGGCCATCCGTTGACAACTCCACCCGGGCGCCGGCACTCTCGGGCAGACCATGACCGAATCCCAGATTTTTTAAACCACAGGCAATACCGAATCCCGGCTGTCGGCCAGAGGAGGTTGTCGGAGCCTCTTCCTGCTGCACTGCCTCCCTGAGAGCTTCAATCACCTCGGTTACACCGGGTACCCCCGGCTCCAGCACATGATCGGTGATGGTTGGTAAGCCGGGTTTCAAAGCGTTTTTCAGCCGAATGTCAAACGGATCCATACCCAGTTTGTTGGCCACCATATTCACCAGCGACTCGATGACAAAATTGGCCTGGTTGGCTCCGAAGCCACGCATGGCACCAGACATGACATTGTGGGTGTAGTAGGAGCGTACGCTGACATCTACTGCCGGTATGAAATAAGACCCGCCGATAAAGGACATGATATTTTCCATAATATCATACCCCAGTGCGGCATAAGCCCCTTTGTCGGCCTCCACCCGGGCTTTGAGCGCTGTAAATCGTCCTTCGCTGTCTGCAGAAAGGCTGCAGTCGAACCAGGTGGGGTGTCGTTTCTGGCAGACCATCAATGATTGATCCCGGCTCAGTGTGATTCGTACCGGACGCTTGAATTTCAGAGCAGCCAGCCCCAGGATATGATGAAATATCACATCCTCCTTGCCGCCAAATGCACCTCCAGTGGGAAGCTGTATGATCCGCACTTTATGCTTGGGCAGGTCCAGAACCTCTGCCACCTGCGCCTGATCGTCAAAGACAGTTTGGGTTGGATAGTGAATGATCACACCACCGTCACCGCCGAGTTCAGCCCATCCGGCCTCCGGCTCCATGAATCCGTGAATTACCCGGGAAGTGGAGAATCGGTTCCGGATGGTTACGGTAGCTTGGCTGATTTCAGAATCTGCATCTCCACGTTTGAGTGAATTTTCGAAAAACAAATTTCCCGGCTTATCATCATGCACGAGCGGGGCATTAGGCGCTTTGGCTTCTTCAACCGTATACACCCCTGGCAGCTCCTTCCAGGACGTTGAAACGGCTTCAAATAAAGCATTTGCTGCAGCCGGGGAATCGGCAAAAACGGCAGCCACCGGGTCAGCCAGAGACCTGCATTCTTCACCAATAGCCACCAG
>Ga0209249_1002359_pt1 | contig 15506 bp, 13 predicted proteins | sample SaaInlV_200m_DNA_4_FD_184653 | JGI IMG/M metagenome (GOLD analysis project Ga0209249, IMG submission 184653) | Marine microbial communities from expanding oxygen minimum zones in the Saanich Inlet - SI037_S3LV_200m_DNA (SPAdes) (version 2) | ecosystem: Environmental > Aquatic > Marine >...
CTTCTATATTCTCAACTTCACCAATTAATCCATCTTTAATCATATTAATTCCCAATTGCATATGTTTCATTGTACGCTGTTGAGTGCCATAATGAAATTTTACATTATTGCTTATCAATTCTTTTTCAAGAATTTTATAATGCGGATAACTTAATCCGAGTGGTTTTGCCAGCATGATATGTTTGCCTGCCCGGGCTGCTTTTATAGCCCCAACAACATGCCAGTGGTCGGGTGTTGTAATATGAACGGCGTCAATATCATCACGTTCCAGAATCTCTTCAAAATAGTTGTAAGCCATGCAATCAGGAGCTTGCACGCCTTTTTCCTTATATGTTTTAGTTATATAATCCGCCGATTCATTTCGTCTCTGTTCGAAAGGATCGCAAGTAGCAACTGAATAGGAAGTTTCCAGAGGGACAAAATAATTTCTCATTTCCGACTGACCACGCGATCCCATCCCGATATGAGCAATTAAAATACGATCGTTGGCTCCTTTGTAAGTTCCGCACGATGGTAAAATTGTTGGAATTACTATTGCACCGGCAACTCCAGTCATTGTTTTTCCGATAAAATTTCTTCTGCTTATTTTTTTCATTATTATTGAGTTAGATAGTTTTTCACCTGTTTATTCAAAGGTCACCTTTCCGATGGCGGCCCATTCTGTTCCACGTAATAACAATTTTTTAAATCCATCGTTATTCATCGCCTCAATATCGTGCCCAAGAATCGTATGAAAAATCTTACCATCTCCCACCTCTTTTACAAAAATAGCCGGCTGGTTTTTACTACCCGCTGCTTTTTGCGTTTTATCTGTAGCAGTTCCAAGCACTGTAAAACTTTCATTTTCACGGGCATTTATCCACAATTCATCAAAAATTTTAAAATCAGTTATTCCTTTCGTTATTGGATGGGTTTTGTTTTCTATAAAAACTTCAATAGTATCGTTTTTTCCATGACCGGTTTTTTCTTCCCACGAAGCAGTTGTTATTTCCCTGAATTCCGGCCACTTGTAAAACACCGAAGTTGAAGCATGAAAAAATACCAAGCCACCACCTTCATTCAAATATCTTAAAATCCCTGATTCCAATTCCGGGTTCCAACGAAGATCATTTTCAGGCCACGAATTCCAATTGTTCAAAATAACATCGTAATTTTTAATGATATTGTAATTTAATGTATCAGGTTTATTTGTTAGATCTGTTTTAAAATTCCCATTTACTTCAAACATTTCTACTAAAAAAGGCGTAGTTTCCTTCCACTCGTGATTGTTACTTCCACTTAAAATCAAAATGTTAATTGGTTTATTTGTATTACATCCAAATAATAAAAAAAGTAATAATGAAATAAAAATAAAGCTTCTCATGGGATTCAATTTTCAGGTTGAAATTACACATTATTAAACAATAAACTCTATTACTGCACAAAAATTGGCATAAGGAATTTAATCTCGTTACAATAAAAAAAAGTAATCTTTCTTGGAAATTACACTTTTATTATTTTACTTTGTATTTCAAAGTACTTTTAATATGAATGAACAAGATAAGCTTTTAGGAGAACTAAAAAATATCCGCGAAATAATGGAACGCTCAAGCCGGTTCCTTTCGTTGAGTGGATTATCGGGAATCTTAGTTGGGATTTATGCTTTAATCGGGGCTTTTTTTGCATCCCTGATTATCGATACACAAATTCCTGCAAGTGGTCAACCCGAAAATGTAAACGATAAAATCATTTTGCTTTCCATTCTGGGATTATCGGTTTTAACACTTTCACTATTAACAATATTTCTATTAACAATTAAAAAGGCCCGTAAACAACAAAAGCAGATTTGGGGCCCCGGATCAAAACTACTTCTGTTTAACCTTTTAATTCCACTCGTTACCGGGGGAGTTATGATATTAACATTAACCGTTCGGGGATACTACGATATTATTATCCCATGTTTTTTAATATTCTACGGCCTCGCTCTTGTAAACGCGGCAAAATATACCCGCCCGGAAATCCTTGGTTTAGGAATCATTGAAATTGTTATTGGGCTGATTGCAGTGATTTTCTCAGACTTTGGTTTGTATTTATGGGCAACTGGATTTGGAATTGTCCATATTGTTTATGGTTTCATTTTCCTACAAAAAGAGACTAAAAATCAGGTAAAGTGAAAAACATTATCCAACAATTAAATAAAGCTTTCGACAATAAAGTGAGGCTTGGGGTAATGGCTGCATTAATGGTAAACTCAAATCTAAGTTTTAACAATTTAAAAGAGCTGCTCGAACTTACCGATGGAAACCTCGCAAGCCATTTAAAAGCACTGGAAAAATCGGGGTATATTTCAGTTAATAAATCTTTTATCGGAAGGAAACCGAATACAAAGTATAAAATAACATCAGCAGGAAAAGAAGCTTTTAATATACACTTAAAAGCACTTGAAAGTATAATTAACAAAAACAAACAATAATTTTTTATCTATCGACTTTGAAATTCAAAGTACTTTTTAACAGAAAAATATAAATCATGGAAAAAGAAAATCAGGGAAACATTTTAGACCGTATGGGATTAAACTTCCACCGCAAACTATCTTTCAAACTTTTTACAATCGGGTTTTTAGTGCTTGTTCTGATGATACCGAAATTGATGATTCTGTCGTTAATTAGCGAACGTAGTTTAACTGCGGATGAAGCGAGCAGTGAGGTCATGTCGAAATGGTCAGACAACCAGGAAATTACAGGACCGGTTTTAACCGTTCCGTACACAAAAAGTGTTTATAACGAACGGAATAAAGAATACAAGGAAGTTATTCACACGGCTACTTTTCTTCCAAAAGAATTAAATATTAATGGTAAAATAAATCCCAAAAAACTTTACCGGAGTATTTACGATGTAATTGTTTACGAGTCGGATATTAATTTATCAGGGAATTTCGAACTCCCCGATTTTAGTGATTTTAATATCGATGAGAAGGACATTCAATGGAAAGATGCACAAATACTTCTGGCAATAAACGATTTACGCGGAATTAACGAAGAAGTTATACTAAAGTGGAACAATTCGGGAACTACATTTGCGCCGGGAATAAATAAGTCGGTAATCGGTGAAAGTGGAATTTCAGTTTCGCTACCCAATATTTCGGCTGACAATTTCCGTGGTAATTTTCAAATCTCGTTAAAATTAAAAGGAAGTCAGAGTTTAATGTTTACACCGGTTGGTGAAAAAACAGAAGTTCACCTTGAATCTCCATGGAACGATCCTGGGTTTGTTGGAAATTTCCTGCCTAAAAACCGGGAAATAAATGACACAGGATTTTCGGCCGATTGGACAGTACTGCATTTCAACCGGAATTTTCCCCAACGGTGGTCGAACGGTGAAAGTCTGTCGGGTACTAACAATTCTGAAATTCATAGTGCCGATTTTGGAGTGGAGCTGGTAACCCTTGCAGATAACTACCAAAAAAACACACGAAGCGCAAAATATGCGGTCCTCATAATTATTATCACTTTTATCGTTTTCTTTATGTACGAAGTTTTTTCGAAACAAAGGATTCATCCCTTTCAATACATTATGGTTGGCAGTGCAATCACTATTTTTTATTTGCTGTTACTTTCCATTTCAGAACAACTCGGATTTAACCTTGCCTACATTATCGCAACATCTGCGGTTTTAATACTGGTGTTTCTATATTCAAGGAGTTTTATGTTGAAATTAAAAAACTCAATTGCTATTGCACTGGCCCTTGCAGCGAGTTATTCGTTTATATTTATTTTGCTTCAACTCGAATCGTACGCACTCCTTGCCGGAAGTGTTGGATTATTCGTGTTATTGGCTTTGCTAATGTTTTTTACCCGAAAAATTAATTGGTACAAAGAATAGCAGAAATTTTACAGCGCTCTGTTCACCCGTTGACTTTCCGTCACCGGGTGAATTTATTTAGATAAGCGACCTAACAATTTCTATTCTGCACATACCAATTCGATTATTTCTTTACAACTTTTACCCGATGACTTTCCGTCACCGGGTAAATATTGAAATTTAACCCAAAATGAACCAACAATATTGAATTTGCCTCTACCAAGAAAGATTATCTTTGCAAAAAAGTTAATATGAATTCGACGGTCAAATATTTCCCACAACTCCAGGATATCACAAAGGCAAAAATTAATTTGAATGATGTTATTCTTCAAACTCCTTTGCAAAAAAACTTAAATCTTTCGGATGAATTTCAAGCAAATATTCTTTTAAAACGAGAAGATTTACAAATAGTACGATCGTATAAATTAAGGGGAGCTTTTAATAAAATTGCACATCTTTCTACCGAAGAGTTGAAGAACGGGGTTGTATGCGCCAGTGCCGGAAACCATGCTCAGGGTGTTGCCTACTCGTGCCAAAAACTCAAAATAAAGGGCAAAATATATATGCCTGCAACCACTCCAAAACAAAAAATAAAGCAAGTAAAAATGTTTGGGAAGGAGTTTATTGAAATTATTTTAACAGGCGATACTTACGACGATGCACATATTTCTGCCCTGCAAGACAGCAAAAAAACAGGAATGGCTTTTATTCATCCGTTCGACGATCGACAAATTATTGAAGGGCAGGCAACTGTTGGACTGGAAATTTTGCAAGACACCAAAGAAAGTATCGACTTTATATTTATTCCGGTTGGCGGTGGCGGTCTGGCTGCAGGAGTTGGTGCATATTTCAAACAAATAAGTCCGCAAACTAAAATTATTGGGGTTGAACCGGCCGGGGCACCGTCGATGCAAAAATCGATTGAAGCCGGGAAAGTTGTTGAGTTGCAAAAAATTGACAAGTTTGTTGATGGGGCTGCCGTTCAGAAAGTAGGTGAGATTACTTTTGAAATTTGCAAACAAGTTGTCGATGATATTATTACAGTTCCTGAAGGTAAAATCTGCACAAAAATATTACAACTTTACAACAGGGATGCAATTGTAATTGAACCAGCCGGGGCGCTTTCAATTACAGCACTCGATTTTTACCGGGAAGAAATTAAAGGCAAAAACGTAGTTTGTATTGTTAGCGGCAGTAACAACGACATTACCCGCACTGAAGAAATAAAAGAACGTTCGTTACTTTACGAAGGACTGAAACACTATTTTATTGTAAGGTTTCCACAACGTGCCGGAGCACTGCGTACTTTTGTCGATATTGTACTTGGCCCAAGCGACGATATTACTCATTTTGAATATTCAAAAAAAAACAACCGCGAAAAAGGGCCAGCAGTTATTGGCATTGAAGTTCAGAAAAAAGAGGACTACAACGGGCTTGTTGAAAGAATGGAAGAGAATGGTTTTATTTATGAATATTTGAATGAAAAACGAGATTTGTTCCAGTTTTTGGTGTAACTAACATTAAATAAATTTTGTAAACAATAAAATCAAAGTAAATTTTTCTCTTTCAATGAAGCCTTAATTTGATTATGGTTTTTCCAGAATTTGGTTTCTATATCGTTAAGTATTTCCGTAGTCTCTGGCAGATCTCTAATATTATCGATTAAAGGATCATTTCTTAAAAACAAAATTACCCAATAATGATAATTGTCTTGCTGTGAAAACAATTTCAATTGTTCGATAGCATTTATCGTGTCGCCCTTATACGAATAATACACTGCTAAACTTACATGTTTATAAATCGATTTATCTCCATCAGCATAATCCTTATAATCATTAAAACATTTATCAGATTTCTCAATCAGTCCCATTTCTGATAATACAACACCGATTTTTGCATTTTCCCCTCTAAAAATATTCAGATTTTGAGCTTCCTTTATCGCTATAATTTTATTAAAATATTTATAAGAACTTTCATAATCTCTCATGTAATAACAAATTTTTCCAACTTCCAATATTACATCCAATCTTGTTGAATCTTTATTAAGTGTTTTAATTAAAGATTCTTTGATTTGATCGAGATCTTTGTTTCGCGCAAACAGAATATAGGCTTTTACATACTCCGAAAACAAATTTTCCGGATCATAATCCAACGACTTGTTAATGTACATTTCAGCCTCGTCTGTAAAACCTGTCTGAATAAAGGCATTACTTACATGCAAATAGATAAAACTTGCAGTAATTGAATCATTTGCTGCAATATCCAATCTGATTCCTTTCAAAGCATATTCCAGGTATTTTTCTGTATTAGGAATATGACTCGTATAAAAATCGGCCAGGATATTAATAACTAAGGCTGAATTCGGATTGTATTCCAATGCTTTTTCAAGATAAGAAACAGCCTGTTCGTATTCAGAATTATTGATGTAAAATAATGCTTTTGCAATCAAACTTTGGGGCAACTGCGAATCGAGTAATAGTGCTTTATCAGCATAATTATTAATTAGTTGAGAATATTTTTTTTCAGTTCGTGTCGCATCCAGAAAATAATATGTAATGGCAATTCCGGCGTGTGCCCGGGCAAATTCCTTGTCCTGTTCAATCGCTTTTTGAAAATATTCGATGGCCTCTTCCAAATTTTCCCGATCTCCTTTATACATTAAATCGAGCCCTTTTAAGAGATAATCATATGCTACAAGATCGTCAGTAGGAGTTTTGTTAATTTGCTGTTCTTCTTCAGGCGTAATTATGGCCTCAATTTTATCTGCAATATTTTTTGCAACTTCTTTTTGCAAGTTAAAAATATCTTTTGCATCCCGGTTATATTGTTCTGCCCAAAGATGCCTATCGGTTGGAGCTTCGATCAATTGAATATTTAGTAAAATCTGATCACCAATTTTCTGGCCGCTTCCTTCAACAAAATAATTTGCATTTAACTCTTTTGAAATTTCAGAAATAGTTTTAGGATTGTTACGGTACTTTTCAACCGAGGTCCGGCTGATTACCCTCAAATCTTCAATTTTTTGGAGATTATTAAGAACAGATTCCATTAATCCATTTATTATATGAACATTGCTAGAATCATTGCTATCGTTTATAAACGGTAAAACCGCAATCGATTTTTCGAGATCATTTTGTTTAAATGCAAACGGGTTAATTAAAATAAAAAAGATAGTTGCCAGCAAAACAATACTAAAAATTACTCCAAGAATTACAATCCAATTTTTTCTTTTTGACTCATCGGTTTGAACCGGTTCATTTTCTTGCACAATTTTTTTTCCGGCTTCACCGGGAGGGTATCCATAATTTTCGCCAAAACATTTAATAAAATAAGAGACACTGCTATAACCAACTTGATAAGATACTTCCGAAACATTCAAAGTGGTTTGTTTCAACATTTCCATTGCCCGCTGCAAACGTACCTGCCGGATAAATTTGCTAACCGACAAACCTGTTAATTTTTTAATTTTTCGAAGCAGGTTCGAACGGCTCATTCCAATTTCATTTGCCAGCTCAGAAACCCCAAACTGCTCACTTGAAATATTCTCCTCAACAATCCCGGTAACTTTGTTTAAAAAATCGTTTTCTATGAAACTTGATTCCTGCATCGTTTTAAAAATATAATCGAAATACGGAATATTTCTCTGAAAAGATACAAATAACTTTTAACACTTTTTTCTCTCCGTCATTTCATCATTTGCGTCATAATTTATACACTTGCGTCATAATTACAACCGCTTCACCAAAGTTTATCAAATTGAAAGCATAAATTATTAGCTCTGCATCATTGTTTAAGGGAACTTTACACCAACAAATTAGTGAAGAAATATTAAAGAAAATTGTAATGAAAACACGAATTTATTTTTTAGACAACCTTAGAACATTTTTAATTTTTTTGGTAGTTGTATTACACGCCGGACTTGTTTACGAATCGGTTTTAGAAAACACATGGATTGTGTGTGACCCGATGAAAAACAATTCAATAGGTTTAATAAGAATGTATTTAGACCTTTTTGTGATGTTTATAATATTCTTCATCTCGGGATATTTTGTTCCGTATTCAGTAAAAAACAAATCCAGCCTTGACTTTTTAAAAACCAAGTTTATAAGAATATTTGTACCCTGGATAATTGCAGTATTTACGCTTATTCCTGCTTACAAAGCAATTTTTCTGTTTTCAAGGGGATTACCACAGGAAGAATGGTTTACCTATTTCCATCTATTTAAAAGAGCAGGAACAGACTTAAGTTTTTTTGCCAATAATCCAAGTCAAAACTGGTTGTGGTTTCTGCCTGTGTTATTTATATTTCAGGTGATTTATCTGATTTTATATAAAACGAATTTATTGTCAATAAAAATCTCATTAAAAACAGGAGTGGTTTTGGTTTTTATAATTGGGGTTATTTATAGTATGATTATTTCTGTTATCGGTTTGAAAGGATGGACACTTTCGCCACTTCTCGATTTTCAGAATGAGAGATTACTGGTATATTTTCTTGCTTTTCTTTTGGGATCGTTGTGTAATAAACTCAATGTTTTCGAATCGCAGAAGAAAAACAAAAAGCTTTATATAATATCTAATGTGGTTCTGACATTTTCTTTAACCGGTTTTACAATTGTAGCCTTAAACCTATTCTATAATTTAGTTGATGTCAATCGTAATTACTATTTTATCTCAGAACATGCAGATAGATTGGCTTACTACATTTTATCGATGCTGGCCATGTTAAGCTTCCTGCACATTTTTATTTACGCGTTCCAATTTAGTTTGAACAAGAACTTTAAAATTATGGAACACCTGAATAAAAATTCGTACCAGGTTTACATTATTCACATTATCGTTTTGGGAATTCTTGCACTGTCCCTGGTAAATATACAAATCCCCGTTTATGTGAAATATCTTATTCTAACAATATTAACTTTTATAGTCAGCAACATAATTGTTTATGCATACAAAAGCATATTTCAAAAAACCATTTCAATGAAACTGGCGTCAACAGTATTTGTTCTGGCTACAATACTTTCCATTGTTGTTTTCGCAAAACAGGCAGATTACCGACAAGGGGGACAATCTGCAGGTTGGCAATCAACTCAATATAACATCAACATTGATCTTCACCAGGCAGCTTTGCAGGGAAACATTGAAGTTGTCAGGCAAAATATTTTAGCTGGTTCCGATCTAAATAAAAAAGAACCGGATGGTGGAGGCAGTCCATTAAGTACGGCAGCAACATTTGGTAAAACAGAGGTGGCCCGGGCATTAATAGAAGCTGGCGCCGAAATAAATTTTGTAAAGAACGACGGGGCAACCCCGCTTCATGTTGCTGCATTCTTTTGCCACACCGAAATGGTTAAATTATTACTTGAAAAAGGTGCCGATAAAAGTATTTTGGACAACAACGGATCGACAGCCCTGGAATCGCTTCTAATTCCTTTTGAAGATGTAAAAGGAATTTACGAATATTTTGCTGGGATTTTAGATCCTTTGGGATTGGATCTTGACCTGGAAAAGATAAAAACTAAACGACCAATTATTGCTGAGATGTTGCGAAACAGTACAAGCGAATAATGTTACGATTTCAAAAATTAATTAAAATTCAGAGTAGTGCTTCGAACAATAATATTCATAATAAGTTACCGTTTTGGTAATTTTGGTATATCTTTGTCAAAAGATGTTTTGAATGAGGGTTGTCGCAAAAAAGATTCTTAGAGAATTTTGGGGAAAACACAATAATTCTGAACACCAACTTAAAACCTGGTATAAGGAAGCTTCAAAGGCAACCTGGAATAATCCTTCAGAAATTAAATCTGAGTATCCAAAAGCAAGCATTTTAAAAGCGGGCAGGGTAGTTTTTAATATTTGTGGAAATTTGTACAGATTGGTAGTTGACATTAATTATGAGCGGCATTGGGTATTTCATCAGGTTTATCGGAACTCATTCAGAATATAATAAAATTGACGCAAATAAAATTTAAGTGCTATGGACATAAAAATAATAAAAACTGAAACAGAATATGCAAAATACTTAAAAAGACTTGAGGAAATATTTCATGCACCTATTGATTCTGTTGAAGGCGACGAAGCAGAACTGTTAACTATCCTTATCGAAAAATATGAGAACGACCATTACGCCATTGAAGCACCAGATCCTATTGAAGCAATTAAATTTAGAATGGAACAATTGGGCATGACTAAAAAGGAATTAGCTGAGATTATCGGGTATAAAAGCCGGGTTTCAGAAATTTTTAGCCGGAAAAGAAAATTGACTTTAAAAATGATTAGAAATCTTCACGATAAAATGAAAATACCGTATGATTCACTGATAAGCAATTATTAAGGTTAATAATGTTGGCGTCACTCAATAGTAAAATCAGATACTAAGTTTAAAACGTAAAGATTAAGTTTTATGAACTCTAAATTGGCAGTTCTTTCCATTCCTGTCATAAATTTATTTAATTCCTAAGCTTTCAAAAATAGATTTTTACATTGAACTACAACTTTCTTCTCTTTTCTAAAACTACTAAATTCTGCCATATTTTTTGTTTTTTTACATTTTATTACTCAATTGATATAAAATGAAGATTGTACTTTCTTATTTGTTATCGCCGGTATATTTACTGTTTTTTGGATTACTGCTTGTCGTATTTCATCCAATTCAGATTGTTTGCCGCTTTTTTGGAGGTTATGAACTTCGCAAAAAATCGGTTGATATTATGAATTTTTTTATTGTGTACGGCTTTATTATTTTAGGTTCCCGGATTCGGTTTATCGGCTTCGGACAATTACCAAAAAACCGCCCCTTAATAATAGTTTCCAATCATCAGAATACATTCGACATTCCCCCCATCGTTTGGGGGTTTCGAAAACATCATCCAAAGTTTGTCTCGAAAAAGGAGTTGGGGAAAGGAATTCCGAGCATTTCTTATAATCTGCGTCATGGTGGGTCGGCCCTTATCGATCGTAAAAATCCGAGACAATCGATTACTGAAATTATGAAATTGGGCAAACATATCGAAAAGGAAAATTACAGTGCAAGTATTTTCCCCGAAGGCACACGTAGCAAAAACGGAAAAATGAAACGTTTTCAGAGTGCAGGAATTACATCTTTGCTGCGCTATTCACCATCAGCCTTAATTGTTCCGTTAGTAATCGATGGCAATAGTCAACTAAAGAAAAAAGGTTATTTTCCACTATCTTTTGGAGTCAGGTTATCACTCACTGTTTTACCAATAATTGATCCGGCTGGTCGCGATCCGAAAGAGCTGACCGAGGAAATTGAATTGAAAATCAAAAAGGAACTGGGACAGTAAAATTTTTCATGACGATACAAACATTAAAATTAACTGTCAATTTAATTCTGGTTTAAACATAATCCATGAAAATAAAACCATTCGAACTTGAACGCTATTTTGCCAAACACGAATTTTCAGCTAAATATTTATTAAGCAGTTCAGACTGCGAGCCACTTTTGTTATCCGATATTTTAGAAATGGCTGATACAGAATCGTTGGAATTGTGGCAAAACCTTAAGCTGGCATACACTGAGTCAACCGGTCACCCACTTTTAAAACATGAAATTGCAAAGCTTCACTCTTCTATAACTCCAGATCAAATAAATGTAATGGTTCCGGAAGAGGCAATTTTTGTTGCCATGAATTGTATTCTCGAAAAAGGGGATCATGTTGTAACTACTTTTCCAGGTTACCAATCACTTTATGAAATTGCAAATTCATTGGGTTGCGAAATTTCAAAATGGCAACCCGAAATTAGAGATGGCTGGCATTTCGATTTACAGAAACTTAAAAGTTTAATAAGAAAAGAGACAAAACTTGTAGTTATAAATTTCCCACACAATCCGACCGGCGCAACAGTTTCAGCAAAAGAATTTAAAGAGATTATTGAGTTATGCCGAAAAAATAATACCCTTCTTTTTTCTGACGAGATGTACCGTTTTCTTGAATATAATTCTGATATCCGACTTCCATCCGCCTCTGATTTATACGAAAATGCAATTTCACTTTTTGGAATGTCTAAAAGTTTCGCACTGCCGGGCTTACGAATTGGCTGGCTCAGTTCAAAAAACAAAAATTTGATGCAAAAAATTTCAGAATTTAAAGATTATACAACTATTTGCAACAATGCACCCGGCGAAATTCTTTCAATAATTGCCCTTCAAAATAAAGAGAAAATAATTAAACGAAACCTTCAAATTATTTCTAACAACTTGCAACTACTTGACTTATTTTTCAAAAGACGGAAAGAGTTGTTCGAATGGAAACCGCCAGTTGCAGGAACAATTTCTTTCACAAAACTAAAAGTAGATATTCCTGTTTCACGATTTTGCAAAGATCTTGTTGAACAACAAAAAACAATGTTACTTCCTGCTACAGTTTATGGTTTTGAAGGTAATTATTTCAGGATTGGTTTTGCAAGAAAAAATTTAAACGATGGAATTGGTCAACTGGAAAAATTTCTTGCGTCGAATAAATTGTAAAACGGAAAACAACAACAACAGAAAAACGACAAAAGATTACTAAATTTACATTTCCACAAATCAACCTGAAAAATGAAAAAAGTATATATTTATTTCGCGGCAATAGTTGTTGCTATTTTTGCTGTTTATTTCACTTTCATCCAGTTACAAACCGGACCTGAAATACAACCCAACATAATTGTGATTTTGGGCGACGATATTGGCTACTCCGATATTGGTCCGTTTGGCTCGGAAATTAAAACACCCAATCTTGATCGGCTTGCTGACGAAGGGATTCGTTTTTCTAATTTTTACAACATGTCGAAATGCGAACCTTCGCGTTCATCGCTTTTTACCGGTTTATACGAAGGTGGAAAAAATTCCATAAACTTCGCTCAAATTCTCAAAAACCAGGGATATTACGTAATCCATTCCGGTAAAGAACACTTTATGAAATGGGTGCCTAAAAATGTTTACGCTAAAAATATTTTCGACCAGTCGCTCACATTTAAAGCAATGAACGAGTTTTTTGAACCTCCTTCAAAACAATTTGTAAATCCGTTTTTTTTAAATGGTGATTCAGTTGGTGTCGATGAAATTTATTACGAAAAAAAACCATTCTTTAAAACTGATGCACTTACTACAAATGCTTTAAAATGGATGGACGAACCGGTTGGAAAGGAACAACCTTTTTTCCTTTTTTTGGGTTATGGAGCCGCGCATTATCCTTTGCAGGCCCGACCTGAAGATATTGCAAAATACCGTGGTTTATACAAAAAAGGCTGGGATAAAATAAGGGAAGAACGAACTTCAAAATTAAAGAATCAAGGATTGATTGCTGAGAATATTCAATTAAGTCCGCCAAGTGCCAACATCAATAAATTTCGGGGGCATCCTGCTGGAGATGACGAAATCAGGGCAAAAATTCCGTTATACCGCCCCTGGGAAATTTTAGATGAAACAGAAAAAGATGAACTTGATTTGGAAATGGCAGTTTTTGCGGCAATGGTCGATTGTATGGATCAAAATATTGGCCGCGTATTAAACTACTTAGATGAAAAAGGAATTGCCGACAATACAATTGTAATTTATCTTTCCGATAATGGATCTTGCCCTTACGACAGCAACCGCGATTTTGATTACCCACCGGGCGTTACTGAAGGTTTCCGTACTTTGTGTGCTGCCTGGGCAAATGCTGGTAATACACCATTTCGCTATTTTAAACAATACGGACACGAAGGCGGAACACACACACATTTTATTTTGCGCTGGCCCGAAAAAGTTAACCCAGGTTTAATTACACACAAACAAGGGCACGTTGTTGACATTGCCCCTACCCTTTTGGAAGCTGCTAAAACAAATTATCCAGATAAATTAGGTGAAATAAATCCACAACCATTGCACGGAAGTTCCCTGATGCCAATACTTAAGGGTGGAGAACGAGAAGAACCTGAATTCTTTTTATCGGGCTGGACTGATCGTTTTCGGATGTTCCGGCAAAAAGAATGGAAGATTGTAAAAGCAAATAACGAAGATTGGGAGTTGTATAACCTGGATAACGATCCTACTGAGATAACAAATCTGGCTGATAAAAATCCAGAAAAAGTGGAAGAATTGTTTGAAGCCTATCAACAAAAACAGCAGGATTTTCAGGAAGAAGCAGAGTAAAAACTATTGTATAAAACTTTGGTTTGGACGATCTGGAAAGAGAAATCTTTGGCAATTACAACTAAAACCCTTGTTAGATATAGCTTTTTGGAGGCTGTTTTTTTGTCATTTCTGGATTTCAAACAATAAATCAATAATTTCATCCAAGTTTTTATTATCAGTAATTTCAATCTTTGCGCAAGGTCCATTATAAAATTTCTGAACACTTTCAGTGAGTGTTGTTACTTCATGCTTTTTAATTTTCTCTCGTATTTTTTCTTCTTTTAACATTGCAATAATTCCAATCTTCTTTTTTCGAATTTTCAAGAATGCAAAATTCCTTTTCTTACGAAGTGAAATGTAATACCTTTGAGAATTAAAATTCAATAATGGCATTTTCCCTAATAGTTTTGCCTTTAATTCATTATAAATCGCTAATGTATCGTCATTGATATCTTCTATGTGAAATTGTTCTGAATAGGCAGATTTTTCTTTCTTTTCGCCCTGATTTTCAAAAACAAGATCAAAATTCTCAATATTTTCAAAGTCTGGAGATAAAGTAAAAATTGAGTTACTTTTACTTCTGTTTGTTTTGTACTCTTTTAAAATAGCAACTTTGACCATTTTCCCCCAAGTGTCAGTATATGTTTCTGTAATTTCAGGTAATTCTCTCTTCTCTCCATCAATTATTAACAAAATATTTTGACTATTTTCAATTGTGTCTTTTAGAAATTTAAAAATCTCCTTCTTCCCTAATTTAATTTTCAATTCTTGTAGTAATCCATCATCATTGTCAAATATTGAATATAATTTCTCAATTAACTTCCCTTGACTTGAGGGGTTTTTAAAAAACGCAAAAAACTTAGTGATTTGGGGAAATATATGTCCAAAAAAACTATGTTTTGCTAATTCAACTTCAACCAGATAAAACTCGGGATTTTTTCTATCAGAAAAATCAAATAAAAAGCCGTCTGGAATAACTCCACCTAGCGAATTATTATCAATCTTCTTTTTTGCATCTATATAAATCGTTTTCTCCCCGAAAAATGTCTTAGAATTATTGACAACTAATTTTTCAAATTCAACTTCCAATTTATACTCCTTTTCCGAATATCTAAGTCCATTTTGATATATTACTGTTTCCATATTTTTTTCTCTTCTTTATTTGTCCAAACAACAAAATAAAACCTCTAAAAACTAACCAATCCCTTTAATTTCAGCAACTCCAGATAATTCAATATACTTTGTAAATCCGACTCATTTTTGTATTGTGTATCCAACATTTTTTTCATATCCAAGGCACTGTTTTTCCCATTTATTAGTGCACACAATTCTGTTGAATTTGCAATATTCCGATATGGATATTTCACTGTTGTTTCTTCTGGCAATTCACGAATAGAACGTTCAACCCTAAAACCACTTTGTTTTAGTTCATTGGTTGTTATGGGAATTAATTCGTTGGCCTGTTTTTCCAATTGAGTAAGTTTAAAGGAAGGAATTTCTACACCAAGTTTTGCAGCCGTCATTTCCATTTGTCCATCCAAAA
>Ga0209249_1002366_pt1 | contig 15465 bp, 10 predicted proteins | sample SaaInlV_200m_DNA_4_FD_184653 | JGI IMG/M metagenome (GOLD analysis project Ga0209249, IMG submission 184653) | Marine microbial communities from expanding oxygen minimum zones in the Saanich Inlet - SI037_S3LV_200m_DNA (SPAdes) (version 2) | ecosystem: Environmental > Aquatic > Marine >...
TTATTCTTTATTTTTCTTCTGGCAGGCGTAAGTATTCTTCATGCACAGGAAATAAATTCTGCAAAACAAAAGCTTGATATTCCTTCCGATTTTCGAAAAGCAAAAAATGGTGATATTTATATAATTGCGCATCGGGGAGCGCACAACGGAATTCCTGAAAATTCATTAGCAGCTTATCAAAAAGCGATTGATTTGGGTTGCGATTTTGTAGAAATTGACATTCGCACAACAAAAGACGGTGAGTTTGTGAGCGTACACAATTCAACGATTGATGCTTATGTTGAAGGCCAAACTGGAAAAGTGAAGGAGATGACTCTGCAAGAATTGAGAGCTTTGGACATTGGCAGTCGGATTGGCAAAGAATGGAAGGGCACTCAAATTCCAACTTTCGAAGAAATAGTTGAGTTGTGTAAAGGCAAAATCGGAATTTACTTAGATTTGAAAGATGCACCGGTATCGGAATTAATGGCAATTCTGAAAAAATACGACATGGAAAAAGATGTGGTTTGGTATTTTCCTGCTTCCTATATTCAACGCGTTGATGATATTAATGACTTGTTTGCAAATTCATTCCCAATGCCCGACCCGGGACCTGCACAAAATATTACGAAAGTTTTATCAGCAATTAATACTTGTGTTATTGCAAGCGATATGGGAAAGTTAAATGAACAATTTGTTGAAACAGCACACCAGAATAATGCACTGGTTTTTGTTGACGAAAAGAGTGGGACAGAAGCTGAGTGGACACAAATTCTTGAGTGGAAAACCGATGGAATTCAAACTGACCATCCTGAAAAGTTAATTGAATTTTTAAAGAACAAATAACGTAAAACGAATTAAATGAAATTTACAAATAAAACACAACTGTATATTTTTGTTGCACTTGTACTCACAATCACATTTATAACCGTTCTTTTTCATTATTCAATACACATCACTGACGCGCTTACTTTAGAAACTTTAACGGATTACGGAATTCAAATTTCAATTTGGCGAATTGTGTTTGAGCCGTTTATTGGAGTTTTGCTGTTCTTTAACCGATCTTTTTTTGCAATCGAAGAACTTAAATTTTTATTGTATTGGCTTCTGGCGATTTTTACTATTTACAGCATAATTAAATCGATTTTAATAAAAGAAAAACAACTAATAAAGAAATTTATCTTTCGACAATTGGTTAATCTTCCTATAATTGGAGGTTTATGGTTTGCAGCTTTTGTACTTATCCTTTTTATTCCGTTACCAAATAATACCATTGTAAATAATTCTAAAAATTCAGTTCTTGTAAACACACATTCGCACAACGATTTTAGTCACGATGGTGTTATTTCGCAAGACGGTTTATGGAAATGGCACAAGCGAAATGGTTTTGATGCATTTTATATTACCGACCATAATAATCATGATAAAACCTTTGAATTTGTGCAGGCTCAGCGTAATTATGAGTTTCCGAATGAACCGCTTGTAATGTGCGGCGAAGAGTTTTCGGGAAGTAATCATTTGAGTCTGCTCGGGCTAAAGGCAAAATTCAGCACACAAGGTTTTACTGATTCTACTGCAATAAATTTAACACATTCCGGGAGGGGGGTCGTAATTGTAAATCATTGGTTCGACGGCGAAAAAATGTCGCTGGAATATTATAAAAATTTGGGGGTCGATGGGTTCGAAATCGAAAATACAGCGACTAATTTTACTTACGATCGTAAATTGTATAAAAAGATAAAAAACTATTGTCAAGAAAATAATTTAATCATGTTGGGTGGAGTCGATTTTCACGGATATGGGAATGCCTGCTCATTGTGGAATGCCTTTGATATTCCGGGTTGGCAAAGTTTAGATCCGGTTGCAAAAGAAAATGCCATTTTAAAAATTATCAAAACCCGCGATCAGGATAAACTTCAGGTTCTATTATACAATGACCGACCTTATTACACAGAAAAAAATCTACTTTTCAGCCCCGTTTTTACACTCTTTAATTATTTTCGAACACTCGATTTTTATCAAATAATCTCATGGATATTTTGGATATTGTTTTTTGCAATAATAAAAAATACAATTTCATCGAATAATAAATTACAGAAACAATTTTCTACTCATCGACTTGTTTCAGTATTTGGAGTTTTAGGTGCCTTTTTCTTGTTAGGTTTGAGTTTGGTTTATCAACTTCGAATAGAAAATATTATTGGTTTCACCGAAATGTACGAAGAATACAGTGCACTTCTTTTTTATACGGGTTTGGTATTTCTGGTTTATTCAGGAGTGGTAACATCTTTTAAGATTTTTATACGGAAAGCTTAAAAAAACTGTCTATTTTTCGAAAAAATTTTCAAACTATAGATAAGTTTATGTCAACAAAAGTATTACCAAAAACAAAAGAGAGGTTGAACTCGCTCGACACACTTCGTGGCTTCGACATGCTTTGGATTATTGGTGGAGGAGCGTTAATTGAAGCACTTGCAAAAGTTACCGAATGGAATTGGATGGAAGCACTTGCAAACCAAATGCATCATGTTTCCTGGGAAGGATTTCGTTTTTTTGATTTGATTTTTCCTTTATTTATGTTTATTTCCGGAGTGGCTATTCCGTTCGCACTTACAAGCCGATTGGAGAAAGGAACTTCAAAAACATCGTTGCATAAAAAGGTATTTATTAGAATGATTTTGCTGATACTTTTAGGATTCATTTATAACGGTGCTTTGAAGAACGGTTTTTCGAATATGCGCTATCCAAGTGTTTTATCACAAATTGGAATTGCTTACTTTTTTGCAGCATTAATTGTAATAAACACAACTTCTTTAAAAGCTCGAATATTTTGGCTTTTAGGAATTTTTGCTGGAATAGCAACTCTACAATTGTTTGTAAATGTTCCTGGTTTCGGAGCCGGTGTTTTTACACCTGAGGGAAGTGTAAATGCGTGGATAGATCAACGTTTTCTTCCTGGTAGATTAATTTATAAAACCTATGATCCGGAAGGTATTTTATGCATCGTTTCAGCAATCTCAATTACTTTAATGGGCACATTTGCAGGATTAGTTCTTCGGAATAAAAACTTTACTGCGAATAGAAAAACAATCATTTTAATTATTGTCGGTGCCTCTCTTGTGTTGATTGCTCTTTTGCTTTCACCTGTGTATCCAATCATCAAAAAAATATGGACCGTACCTTTTAATATTCTTACTGCCGGAATTAGTTTTCTTTTACTTGCGATTTTCTATTTCATTATTGATGTAAAGAAATGGAACAACTGGATACTTTTTTTTAAAGTAATTGGCTTGAATTCAATTACGATTTATTTAGGAATGAGAATTATTGATTTTTACCATTCCTCTGAATTTCTTCTGGGATGGATAGCAAATCCGCTGGGTAATTTTAGTGACGTGATTATTGTTTCGGGGGTGCTTGCCATCGAGTGGATATTGCTTTTTTACTTGTACAAAAACAAAATATTTTTGAAGGTGTAATGTTTAGTTCGGTATTTTATTAATTGAAGAAATATAGAATTCATAAGTTAAATAAGAAGTATCCGAAGCTGATTATCAAAGTTTATTGATGTAATTTTCAAAATTAAATCGTGTGATTTAAATTCTAAAATAATGAAAAACATTTTTTTTATTTTGTTTGTTGTTTGGACTTTGTTGGGGGCTGCATTAATTTATGGAGTGTCTGTTTCTGAATCGAATGATAGTATATTATCTTTAGCAGCGAATGTTATAAGTATTTCCCCTCTCTTTGGACTTATGCTTGCATTGGGTTCCTTAAAAGCTTCCAATCAGTTTAATAATTGGCTAAATGAAGATAAAAATTCGCTTTATTATCTGGCAGGCGGAATTACCTTTTTATTTGCTTTGCCCGGTTTAATAACAGGAACTTTCAATCCCTATTATACAGTTATTTTTTCGTTGATTGTTTTTATGGTTTTTGGTGTGTTAAAGCAGGCCAAAGATGAATCATTTAGATTGAACTGGTCAGATATCGCAGTTTGGATCGTTCTCTGGATACTTTTTGATCTTCGATGGTATATGGAGATTCTACCAGCTGTGGATAGTATTTCATATACTTGGTGGTCAATTGCAGTTTCTGTAATTGCAATAATAGGGTGGTATGGATTCAGAGGAGCAGATATTGGTTTTAACCTTGTTCCGAAAATTAAAGATTTGTACATAACACTAATAGCACTGATTGTGATAATGGCACTGGTTATTCCTCCCGGACTTGCAACAGGGTTTCTAACATTTTCAATTCCAGAGTCCTATGATATTCCCAAACTGGCAATTCATTTTATAGGACTGTTTCTCACGGTTGCATTGCCTGAGGAACTCTTTTTTAGAGGAATTCTACTTCGAGGACTTGATAAAGTATTTGCAAAAAGATGGATTCCGTTGGTAGTATCTTCACTTGCTTTTGGCTTAATGCACTGGAATAATGTTGGCGAATTATCAACACAAATTATCTATGTTTCTTTAGCATCTGTAGCCGGCTTGGGATATGGCTGGGCATACAGAAAAAGCGGGAACAATTTGCTTGCAGCGATTTTAGTTCATACGCTTGTTGATTGGATTTGGAGACTGTTTCTTACAAGTTAATTAATACGAAGAACGGTTTTTTTTGAATATTAAAAGTTGAATTAATATGAAAAATCAAAGAATTGCATTCAGTACATTGATTGTTGTGTTGATATTGATTGTTGGATGCAGACAAAACACAGTTATTCAATCAGCAGGTTTACATAAGTTAGAATACAATAACCCTGGTTTACTTGTTGATCTTGATGTGGGTTTCAAATCGATACCAATGCCCATGGATTTTGATGGCGATGGCGATTACGATTTGCTTATTTCCGAGTCGGGAGCTTATGTTGAAGCCGGTATCTTTTATTTTGAAAATATAAGTGGGAATGTCGATATGCCAGTTTTTAGACGCGGAATGAAAGTTTCATTCGAGCGTAGAAGACTGGGAGCTGATGGGAATTCTTTTGAGGTGTCGGAAGTGGATGGACAAATTCACGTGCTAACTCCCGACCGTGCAAACGAAAAATTATTAATCTATAAAAATGTTCCTCAAAATGTTTTCTGGGACGATAATGAAATAGTGTTACCCGAAAAAGCTTTTGAATATCTTCATTTTTTCAAAAGTACACAATGGAAAATGATTGATTTTGATGGAGATGGAATCTCAGATTTAATAGCTGCAGTCGCTTCTCAACGAATTCCGGGTTTGCGTGCAGCCGGTTCCGTTGAACGCAAAAAAGCTTTTGAGCAGGCTCCCAAACATAAACAACTTATTTTCCTTCGAAATAAAGGAACTAATAATCATCCGGTTTATGAAGACCCTGTTGAAATCATAAAAGAAAATGGTGAGTCGTTGGCGCTTGGGCTTTCTATAAAACCAATGTTTGCTGATTACGATAGCGATGGAGATTTAGATTTTATTGGCATTGGAAGAAGCCAAAGTGATGATAATTTTGATGTGGTATGGAAAAATAATTTTATTCTATACTTTGAAAATACCGGAACAAAAGCAAAATACAAATTTAAGGATGGTAAAGTTTTAACACACAATAAACTTCCTGTTCAAATGGAATCACGCTCAACAATCCATCCAACTGCAATTGATTGGAATAAAGACGGGCACATCGATATTATTGCCGGAGAGGAATCCGGGCGTATATCATTTCTGAAAAATACAGGTGAGATAATTAATGGTGTTCCTCAATTTTTACCTCCGCGTTTTTTACAGCAGGAAGCAAAATATGTTGATTTTGGAGCACTCGTCGCACCTCGTGTTTTCGATTGGGATGGTGATGGTTTAGACGATATTATTAGTGGAAACGAGATGGGGCATATTGGATTCATTAAAAATCTGGGGGGAAAAATACCAATGTGGGATGGACCAAAACTTCTGGATGTTGATGGAATTCCAATCCGGATTATTGCAAACGAGGCGCTGCCAAACACAGAAATTCCCTACTGGGGTTATACGACCATTGATGTTGGAAACTGGGACGACGATGAGCTCCCCGATATTTTAGTAAACGACCACAACGGAAATGTTGTTTATTTGAAAAATATTGGTAGCAGGAAAAATCCTAAACTTGCCACGCCAAAACCTATTGAAGTTGAATGGCAGGGTAAACCACAAAAACCTGCATGGACGCCTGGCGTTTCAAAGGGAAATGAATTGCTTGCTCTCTGGAGAACTTCTCCACTTATAATGGATTTTAATAATGATGGATTAAATGATTTGGTGATGCTCGATTACGAAGGATATTTGGCCGTGTTTCCAAGGTCAAAAAAAGAAGACAAATTAGTTTTAAATCATCCCGAAAGAAATTTTGTTTATCCAACTGGCGAACCAATTTTATTGAACCAACGCACGGGGTCGAGTAGCGGAAGGCTTAAAATAACTTTCGCAGATTGGGATGGAGATGGTTTGGATGATTTAATAGTATCATCGAAACCCGCTGTTGACTGGATGAAAAACATGGGAATGAAAGACGGGAAAATGGTGCTGCAATATATGGGACGCGTGGCTTCCAGGACTTTAATGGGACACACCGACGGACCGGTGGTAGCCGACTGGAATAAAGATGGAATCCCAGATTTATTAGTAGGTGCAGAAAATGGTGTTTTCTATTATTGGCAACGTTCAAGTGTTGATATTACTTCAACAATGACAACAAACGGAAAACAGACTCCGGCTAATTATCCTTATTTTAAGCGATAAAAAAATATCACGATGAAACGAGAATGTAAAAGTATTTAAACGCAGGAGTGTCATTATAAGCAAGTTGTAAGCCATTAGAAAAAGTCCAAGATAGAGTATGAAAGATGTTGAAGACTATTGTCCTTATGACAAAAAAGATTGGAGAAAATGGCTCGAATTGAACCATAATAAAAAAGATGCAGTTTGGCTCATCTTTTTTAAGAAAAAATCTCCGAACCATAACCTAGGTTGGAGTGAATCAGTTGATGAAGCACTTTGTTTTGGTTGGATTGATAGCACCAAAAGGACAATAGACAGTGAGAAATACAAACAGTATTTCAGCAAACGAAAAGCAAAAAGTAATTGGTCTAAGATAAATAAGGATAAAGTGAAAACCTTAATTGACCAAGGACTTATGGAAGAAGAAGGTTACAAAAGCATTGAAATTGCAAAAAAAAATGGTTCTTGGACAATTTTGGATGAAGTTGAAGAACTTATAATTCCAGAAGATTTAAAAGAAGAATTTACAAATTACAAAGGCTCAATAGAATACTTTAGTAGTCTAAATAAGTCTTTTAAAAAGATTTTATTGCACTGGGTCGTTTCTGCTAAAAGAAAAGAAACCAGACAAAAGAGAATTTTAGAAATCGTAGAAAATGCAAGTAATAATTTGAAACCAAAACAATTTAGATAGAATAAAAACGGCTTACAATATCGTGTTTTATAATTTATAGAATATTAGACTGTAAAACGATTATATGCTTATGAAAAAATCAATACTAAAGATTACTGTATTAAGCCTTTTGTTTGGGGTGATAAACATTTCAATAAAAGCACAAAATGAAAGTCAACTTAAACAAACAGTTACACCTGAAATTGTAGATATTGGTTCAAAACTAGAATTATTTACGGATTATTATCTAATTGAAAACCTTGATAACGTTTCCTTAAAACTCCACGAGCCAATTGATAAAGGCACTGTATTAAAGTTTGACAAATCGTGGGAGGGACCATTTTCAGCGTATTGTACGGTGATAAAAGACAATGATTTATTCCGTTTGTATTACCGGGGAGTACCAACTGCCGGAAAGGATGGAAGAACTGGAGAACATACATGTTATGCTGAATCTAAAGATGGAATTAATTGGACTAAACCCGATTTGAAAATTTATGAAATTGATGGCACATTAAATAATAATATTGTACTGTCGAATGCGGTCTCGGTTACACATAATTTTAGTCCATTTATTGATACTCGCAAAAATGTAAATCCAATTCAAAAATATAAAGCTCTTGGTGGTACCGGGAAAAGTGGTTTGATAGCTTATGTTTCTGAAAATGGTATTCATTGGGAAAAACTTCAGGATAAACCCGTTTTTACTGAAGGAGTATTTGATTCGCAGAATGTTTCTTTCTGGTCTGAATCGGAACAACAATATTTATGTTATTTTAGAACATGGACAGAGTCGGGATATTCTGGATTCAGGTCAGTTAGCAGAACTACGTCTAAAGATTTTATCAATTGGACAAAACCGATAGAAATGGATTTTGGCGACACACAACTTGAACATCTTTACACTAACCAAACTTCACCCTATTTTAGGGCACCTCATATTTATATCTCTGTGGCAGCTAGGTTTATGCCGGGGCGAAAGGTAATTTCTGAAGAGGAGGCCAATAAACTAAACGTTAATCCTAAATATTTCAACGATTGTTCAGATGCAGTTTTGATGACTACCAGGGGAGGAAACAAATACGACCGTACTTTTATGGAAAGTTTTATTCGTCCGGGAATTGGTTTGCAAAACTGGGTTTCGCGTTCTAATTATCCGGCTTTAAATATTGTGCAAACTGGTGCTGAAGAAATGTCGGTTTATGTGAATCAGGATTATGCTCAGCCAAGCGCACATTTACATCGTTATGCCATGCGAATTGATGGATTTACTTCCGTTCGGGCTTCATACAAAGGTGGTGAAATGATTACCAAACCACTTCGTTTTAACGGCGACAAATTGTATCTTAACTTCTCTACTTCGGCAGCAGGTTTTGTAAAGGTTGAAATATTAGATTTGGATGGAAATAAGATAAAAGGTTTTGAGCTGGAGAATTCAAGTGAAATTATTGGAAATGAAATAGAAAAGGAAGTGTCCTGGAATGAAAATCCTGACTTGAGGGAATTAAATGGAGTTGCTGTTCGGCTGCGTTTTGTGATGAAAGATGCTGATTTGTATAGTATAAAATTTAAGTAAGAAAACCTATCTAAAAAGATAAAAGATGAACAATCTATCATCAAAACAAAATCAAACAAATAGTTCGCGGCGCGACTTTGTAAAAAAGGGAAGTATGGCAGCTCTTGGTTTGTCGTTATCTGTAAACAATACTTTTGGTTTTACTGCTAACTTGAAAAAACTTCGAATAGGAATTGTTGGGGGACGATTTGGTCTCTCTTTTCAATTTCACGAGCACCCAGATTGTGTTGTTGAGGCAGTTAGCGATTTACGACCCGAGCGACGGGAGCAGTTGATGAAAACATATAAATGTTCTAAATCTTACAATTCATTGGAATTGCTGGTAAAAGATAAAGACATTGACGCGGTTGCAGTATTTACTGAGGGGCCAAATCATGTAAAACATGTATTGGAATGTTTGAAAAATGGTAAGCACGTACTAAGTGCTGTGCCTGCTTTTTGGGGGAGTTTGGAAGAAGCTCATATTCTTCACGACGCGGTTAAGAAATCGGGATTGATTTATATGATGGCAGAAACAAGTTATTATCAACAGTTTACAATATCGGCACGGAAATTTTATCAGGAAGGTAAATTTGGAAATCTTTACTATTGCGAATCCGAATATCAACACGATGGTTTAGAAGAGCTCTATTTTGAAAATGGAAAACGAACCTGGCGGCATGGTGTTGCACCAATGCACTATCCAACACATTGTACGGCACATTTATTAAGTGTTACCGGCGAACGTTTGCTTAAAGTTGCATGTAATGGCTGGGGCGACAACGACCCAATTCTAAAAGACAATGCCTACAATAATCCTTTTTGGAATGAGTCGGCAATGTTCACAACAAATCAGGGGAAAGCATTTCGTGTAAATGTATGGTGGAAAGGTGCGCATTTGGGAACTGAAAGGGCACAGTGGATTGGCGATAAAATGAGTTTTTATGCTTCTAATCCGCTTGGAACCGGACCTGTGATAATAAATTCTACCGACCAGTTGGGAAAAGACGATGCCGGTTTTGTTCGAACAGAAGGAAAGAAGCAACAATACCAGCAACCCAATTGGTGGGAAACCAATTTATTACCGGAACCTTTACGACACAACAGTGGTCATCATGGTTCTCATACATTTATTACGCACGAATTTGTTGATGCGTGTATTAACGAAAGGAAACCAACGGTTGATATTCTTGAAGCGCTGGCTTACACAGTTCCGGGTGTTGTTGCGCACGAATCTGCATTAAAAGGTGGCGAACAATTGGAAATACCTCAATTTGATTAAAAAGGTAATTAGAAGTTAAGCAACTAAATGGAAAGGATAAAATGAGAAAAGAACTATTAAGAAGTGGAGTTTGGACTGCCGGTTTAACAGTCTTGTTTTTGCTGGATATTTGGAAAAACAATTCTTTTATTGAAATGGTTATAAGCATTTAATGAATACAGTAGTAAAAATAAAGGGTATTTTAATTTGGTTCACCGTAATCTTCTCTTCGCTATTTTCGTGTTCTATTACAGAAAATAAAATTGAAGTAATTGATTTGCAATGCGAATATTTAGAAAATCCTCTTGGGATTGACGCTACAACACCGCGTTTAAGTTGGAAGTTAATATCTGAAGAAAATAATATTTCACAAAAAGCATATCATATTTTAGTTGCCAGCACATCAGAAAATTTAGAGAAAAATATTGGTGATATTTGGGATAGCGAGAAAGTTATTTCAAATCAATCAACACAAATTAAATATGCTGGAAGCAAATTAAGATCGCGACAAAAAGTATTTTGGAAAGTGGGTGTATGGAACCAAGAAAGTGATGCTCCGGTTTGGAGTGAAATCGCAACTTGGGAAATGGCACTCTTAAAACAGGATGATTGGAAAGCCAAATGGATTGGCAAAGATGAGTTGACAAGAGCAGAAGTTGGTGAGAAAAATCCCACTATGTATTTTCGTAAAAGTTTTAATGTGAATGGCGGCATCGAAAATGCTCGTGCGTACATTACCGGTTTGGGTTATTACGAATTGTATATTAACGGGAAAAAGGTGGGCGACCATGTTCTTGCACCCAACCAAACTAACTACGATTCGAGACAAGAAAATAGTTTTGAAAATGGACGAGTGGCAAACATGTCAACTCGAATTTTGTACGAAACTTTTGATATCGGCAATTACTTAAAAGAAGGAGAAAATGTTGCTGCAGTTATCTTGGGAAACGGTTGGTATTACCGAACCGAGCGCGACGAGTTTTTACCGATGTATTCTAATCTACCTCGTTTTATATCTCAAATTGAAATTGAAAATACTGATAATTCAAAGCAAATAATAGTTAGCGATGAAACCTGGAAAATGGGGACAGGTCCCATTGTTGAAAATAGTATTTATTACGGCGAAGTTTACGATGCGAGACTCGAAATACCCAACTGGAATTTAAGTGGGTTTGATGATAATAACTGGGAAAATTCAAAAGTGGTTCGCACTCCCGACGGCAAATTACGTACACAAATGTCGGAGCCTGATAGAGTTGTTGATGTCATTAAACCGGTTTCAGTTACAACACCAAACAAAGGAATTTATCGCTTCGATTTTGGAACTATGTTTTCGGGTTGGGTAAAGCTAAAAGTAAGTGGAGAAAAGGGCACCAAATTAAAATTAACTTTTTTCGAGGACAACGGAAATACCTATGAGCAAACCGATACTTACATTTTAAAAGGCGAGGGAGTGGAAGTGTGGGAGCCAAGTTTTACATGGCATTCCTTTCGTTATGTTGAAATTTCTGGTTCTCCTATAAAATTGACAATCGACAATCTGGAAGGTCAGGTTGTAAATACTGATATTAAATCTGCTTCAAGTTTTACTTGCTCCAATAATTTATTCAACAGAATATTAAGCGATTATCGGGAAACCCAATTGGGCAATATTCATGGTGGAGTGCCCAGCGATTGTCCGCACCGCGAACGACGTGGTTATACGGGCGATGGTCAGATTTCGGCACAGGCTGCAATTTATAATTTTAATACGCAAAGCTTTTATACAAAGTGGATTAATGACATTGCCGATGCACAAAATAGCAAAACGGGTTATGTTCCAAATACTGCACCCTACCAAAGTGGTGGTGGTGGAACACCCTGGGGTTCAGCTTATATAATTTTACCCTGGTACATGTATCTATATTATGGCGATGTGGCAATTCTTGAACAGCATTTTAATGGCATGAAGAAATATATCAAATATCTCGCTGGTCAAACAGATTCAGAGGGTTTGATAATTGAAAATAATTTAGGTGAATGGGTTCCGCCAACTCCAACTGAAATTCCGCCTTCTTTTGTGAGCTCTGCTTATTATTTTAGTAACTTAACTTTAATGTCAAAAATGGCTGAAGTTTTGGGAGAAGAGTTGGATGCTGCTTCGTTTGAAAAAACGGCGGAGGAAACGAAATTAGCTTTTAATAAAAGATATTACAATGCTGAAAACTATAGTTATTCAATTGGAAGACAAGGCGCAAATGTATTTCCACTGGCATTTGGTTTGGTGCCAAACCAGTTGATTAATAATGTATTTAAAACACTTGTAAATCATATTGAAGTAAATACAAAAGGACATTTCGATACCGGAATGATGGGGACTCCGTACTTGCTTGAAGTGCTTACAAAATACGGGCGACCCGATTTAGCTTACACGGTGATGAATCACAGGGATTTTCCCAGTTTTGGCTATAATATTGAACGTGGAGCCACAACTTTATGGGAAACCTGGTCGGGAAAAGATTCGCATAGTCACCCAATGTTTGGAAGCGTTTGTGCGTGGTATTTTCAAGGCTTGGCCGGGATAAATCCTGATCCTAAAAATCCCGGTTTCAAACATATTAATATAAAACCAAATCCAATTGATGAACTCGATTTTTCGAATGCAAGCTATTCGTCGGTTCATGGCGATATAACTTCCAACTGGGAATATAATAATGGAGTTTTTAATTTGGATGTTGAAATTCCACCAAATACAACGGCATCAGTTTTTGTTCCCGGAAATAATGTGAATAATGTAATTGCTGATGACTCCAATGTTATATTTATTGGCGTTGAGAACGATTTTTTGCATTACGAAATTCAATCGGGCAAATACACTTTCATTTTACAAAATCTAGGAGATTTTGTTCAAAATCCAATACTTTCAATTCCTGTAATCGATCCGCCTGATTCAACACTTTTTTCACCAGATTCTGTTTTGGTGAATATCAGGCAATATTCTAAAAATGCCGAAATCAGATTTACACTGGATGGAAGCGAGCCCAACGAAAACTCTGAATTATTTACTGAACCATTTGTTATTCGTAAAAGCACAGTTGTAAAAGCCGGTACTTTTAAAGCCGGTTTAAAGCCCGGATTTATCAAGTCGAATAGAATTGTTTTTATCGACTCGCTCGCCAATGGAATAAATTACAATTATTTTATCGGAGCCTGGAATCAACTGCCGGATTTTGAGAAATTGGAGCCGGAAAAATGGGGAACAATTTATAATTTTGATTTAAATGAATTCGAAAATTTAGACGATAAATTTGGAATTGTTTTTACCTGTGATTTAGAAATTATGAATGAAGATATTTATACCTTTTTTCTAAGTTCAAATGACGGAAGCAAATTGTTCATCGATAATAAACTAGTTGTTGATTCTGACAGTCTGCACGGATTTTTCGAAAAAATTGGTACAATAAAACTTGATTCAGGGAAACATAAACTCCGCTTAGAATATTTTCAAGCGGGAGGGGGGAAAGGTTTGGAACTTAAATATGAAAGTGCAAACACTGAGAAGCAGAAAATACCTGCCAATGTTTTATTTATGAAATAATATATGCTTGAAATAAGTTGTTATTTATGATTTTAAAACAAACAAAGCCAATAAATTAGTTGATATTAAGAGACACCAAATAGAGGTTTTTATTCACCACATAAATTAAAAAAAAGCCTAATTATTTACTGCCTGAAAAAATAACAGGAATGTCTTTTCAGAATTACATCTGCTTTTGAAGGTGGAAATTTGTTTACCAGGCAGGACCCGGTAAACAATTACAAAAAGTGTTTTAAATTTGGCTAAAATCTGCCGGGGTTAAAAAAACTTTTTTCACTTTACTAACAGTATTAGCGTATTCTTCTTTAACCCGCATTGTTTTCCATTCGTCGCTGGAACCAAATTTACCCCAGTTGGCTGCTCGTTCTTCCATGTCTTTAAACCACAACATATAAACCAGAGCTGGCATAAAGCGGCCTGCCAATAACTGACCAAAAAATACCGGGTGCAGCCCTAATTTTTCAAAAAGCGGAAGCTCTTCGTCGTTAAACATTTTAATTTTTCTCCTTCCGGCATCTTCATTGTAACTTTCGTAAGTTCGCAATTCTAACAAGCCTCGGTTTTTATCAGGGGTTTTAAATTGCGGGATTCCATCAAAAGCTTCCATTAAAAATGTTTCGTAGCGTTCGAAAACAGGTTTGTCTGCCGGAAGTTGCATGTAAGTTTTGGCAGCTTCGAGAAAAACTTTGTCCGAATTCATTTCCATGGCTGCATCATAATAATCTGCCGGGCTTTTGTGCGCATGTAAAATATACATCTTCGGAGGATCTTCTAAACTATATTCATTAAAAGCCCCTACTTTTGATCCCCTTTTATTTAAAAGCGGGATAACAGCTTCGGTGTAATACTTTTTTAATTGGTTCCTGCTTCCACCGCCTGTGAGCTGAAATACTTTTAATTCATAAAAATCCTTGTCTTCACCAGAAATGGGATTAGCTTTTAAACCCGTTGCCGCTAGTGTTGCACCGGCCGCGATTGCCGATTTTTTTAAAAATGATCTTCGTTTCATAATTTTAATGATATAAGTTTGTACTATCTTTTATAATTGTTATTCCAGGATTAAGTGAAATCTTTTTTATTTTATCGGTATTAATTTCTAATAATTCGTCATCACCGTTTTCTGTTGTGTTGCTAAAATACAAATTATAATCGGCGTTTACAGGAACTAATACTTTGCACTTTTGTTTTGGGGGAATTCGAATATCCAAAAAATCGCAATAATTGTTTTCGTCCCAAAAAACATTGGTCAGCATATTTATATAAATTGAATCGCTGGTTGGATTGATAATTTTTAATTTTTTGAATTCCTGAGTTTCCGGATACAAACCAACATCGACATTTACGGCAGACATTACAACAACAGATACCATTGATAAACCAATATTTGCAAAAATATTCCCCGAACGATTTTTCCTTAATTCGATTTGCCTTTCGCGACTTTCAAAATCGTAAAAATATTTTGGCGAACTGCATGAATTGTACAGGACTAAGATTATTAAGGCAATTATAAAATTTATTTTTTTCAATTTTGCAAAAGAATCTGCCGCCAATTTACAAATTATTAAATACAAATATTTACGTTATACCGATTTAACAATCAAATGTCGCATACTTTCGTTTTACTCAGCATACTCCTTTGTTGTAGTATCGGCATTAACCATTATAAACTTCGAAATTGCCATGCGGCATTTCAAAGTACA
>Ga0209249_1002370_pt1 | contig 15432 bp, 19 predicted proteins | sample SaaInlV_200m_DNA_4_FD_184653 | JGI IMG/M metagenome (GOLD analysis project Ga0209249, IMG submission 184653) | Marine microbial communities from expanding oxygen minimum zones in the Saanich Inlet - SI037_S3LV_200m_DNA (SPAdes) (version 2) | ecosystem: Environmental > Aquatic > Marine >...
GCTTCGGAGCATGGGAAGCGGGAGATCTGAGCTAGACACGGTTCTCGCTCAACCATGCACATCTCTTGTTCACGGCGCGGCGGGACGCCACGCCCTACCATCTGTGGCAGGTCCTTTCGTATTCACACACCTTTTAGGGCAGACTCTACTACTCCTCGTAGTCATTCAGCAAATTACCGTTCTTGTCCATGCGCCAGTTCTGGTTGCGGCCAAGGGTTTGGATGTAGGCAGTCAGGTCGACGATCTGTTCGTCGGTCAGGTAGTCGAACGACGGCATGATCGAGGCCTTCTGCAGTTTCGAGTCGGATGTGTGGCGGAACTTCTCACCCAGGTCGCGTGGGTTCTTGAAGTGCGACCAGTGCCACTCGGAGGAGTACTTGCCGCCCACACGGGCGAGGTCCGGACCGGTACGCTTCGTGCCAATGAAATGGGGTTGGTCGTAGGCGTACTCCCAGCCCTTCGACGGGGGTGCATCCACCAGGCGCCAGCCGTAGCGCTTCTGGTCCGATTTCAGATGGCGGATCTGCTGGGTGTGGCAGTAGACGCATCCCTCGGCGAGATAGACTTTGCGGCCGCGCTCTTCCTGCTCTGTGTAAGGACGCATGTTGGGTTTCGGATCCATCAGCTCCTTGTCCACGAACTTGGGGAGCACCGTGGTGCAGAACACCCCGACGGAGAAGATCCCGAAGGCCCCCACGGCGAGAATGGCGATGTTTCTTTCGGTGATCAGTTGCATGTCAGGCCACCTCTTCGGTTGCGGGCTTCATGAAGTAACTCTTGCCGAACACCGTCTCCCACAGGTTGTAGAAGAACAGGGATTGGGCGAAAAGGATGAGCAGTCCGGAGAGCATGCGGATCATCCAGAAGATGCGCTGCTCGGCCAGGATCTCAAGGAACGTACGTTCGATCTTCAGCCAGGCGAGGCCCTGCAGGGGACCGCTCACGAACATAGGCATGATGAAGAGGAGGAGACCGACAAAGGTGAGCCAGAAGTGCGTATTGGCCAGGCGTGGCGAGTAGAGCGGCCGCTTCACGATGCGCGGAATGAAGTAGTAACAGCCTGCCATGGCGTAGAGGGCGAAGCAGCCCAGGACCGCCATGTGGGCATGCGCGACGACCCAATCCGTCTTGCTGACCAGTGTGTTGACCGAGCGGATCGCCTGGAAGGGGCCCTGTAGGCAGGTTGCCAGGTAGTAAAGCGTTCCCGTGAAGAGCAGCTTGGATTCGGCTGACTTGAAACGTGTGGCGCGCGGTGCCGTGGCAAATGTTCCCAGGAAGTTGGTCACCACCGCCATCACCGGGATGATCAGGCTCCATGAGAAGAGAATGGCGACGGTTTCCAGCCAGTAGCTGTTCGGACCGTGGATCATGTGATGTGCACCGGTCCAGCAATAGGTGAATGCGATCACCCAGAACCCGATTAGGCTCAGCTTGTGCGAGTAGAGCGGGGTATTGAGTACCTTCGGGATCAGGTAATAGGCCGCGGCCAGCCCGCATGGAGTGAAGACCAGGCCGACGGCGTTATGGACATAGAACCACGTCAGGTTGGCCTGGTTCAGGCCGGACGCGTACCGGGTCAGGATGCTGCCGGTGATATAGACGACCGCCGTCCAGAGGAGGGCTCCCACCACGTACCAGACCGAGACATAGAAGCAGCGCACCTTGCGCCGCATGATGGTGCCCATGACGTTGACCAGAAACAGTACCCACGCCAGCACGATCAGGTAGTTGAACGGCGGCGCAATCTCGGCGTACTCGATGCCCTGGTTCAGGCCGAGAAGAATCCCGATCACGCCTCCGACCGCGGCTACGTTGAAGATAACCCATGTGGCGATTCCGAGTTTTTCGGAGAACAGCTTGGTGTGCAGCAGCTTCGGGATGAAGTAGTGGATCATTCCGATATCGGCCTGCAGCAGGAAGGCGAACAGGACCACGTTGGTATGGGCCTGGCGGATGCGACCAAACGAGAAGAGGGGATGATCGCCGAGCTGCGGGAAGAGGAACTTAAGGGCTACGAAGATCCCGAACCCCATTCCTACCAGTAGGAAGATGCAGGCCGACACCATGAAGAGGTAAGCAGAGCGGTGCTCTTTCAGTTTCGTGTCACTCATAAACGCGGGTCCCGTTCGTTACTTCGTTAATGTCCTGATATAGGCAATGAGATCCAGAAGGGTTTGGTCACTCAAATGGCTGTGTGACGGCATCGGTGTACCCGGCACCCCAAGAATGATGGATGTGTAAAGACGATCGTCCGTCAGGTCCGCGCGCTCCATGAACTGGTCGTTGATCAGGTTGCGCGGATAGACGTTCCCGAGGGTATAGGCATTCGGGCCCTTGCCGTTGGCGAGCTTGCCGTGACACCCCGTGCAGTGACCCATGAAGGCCGTCTTGCCGCGCGTTACATCGACCGCCACGACTTCCTTCTCGGTAACACGATCCATGTCGCCGGCTTTGGGCAGTGGGGCGTCGAGTCGCACGAACGAGCGATCGGCGCCTTCGCCGTCACTCATGCGGTTGCGTTGCACAATGAAGTCGGTTACGTCCTGGATCTGTTCTTTCGACAGCACCTTCTCCCACGGCGGCATGGCCGTGCCTTCGACGCCCTTGGCAATCGTACCGGGGAAGCGATCCTTGTAGCTCTCCACGAACTGGCGGCGCGCCAGGTTGCGAGGGTAGGGGTCCAGCAGGCGGTAGTTGTCGCCGCGTCCTTTCATGTCGAGACCGTGGCAGCTGGCGCAGTAGGTGGTGAAGATGCGGCTGCCTTCCGTGGCGCCCGCATCCACGTAATCAAGCGCCTTCAGGTAGAGCAGGAGGCTGTCGACCTCCGTGTCGGTCAGATCGTAGAAGATCGGCATAACCGAGTCGGGAGCGTGGTCGCGCGAGTTGCGGATATGATCCCTGATATAATCTTCGGGACGGGCGCGACCCACGTAGGTCAGCTCGGGGCCGACATGCCCGCCCTTGAGCAGACCGTCGGCTTCGCGAACCGTGTGGCAGTTGACGCAGCCACCGTGGCGTGGATGGTCGCTGCCCTGGACGCCGTGGAAGACCTTGCGGCCGGCGGCGGCCGAAGGTGTCGTCGGGTCGTCAAAGGCGAGCACCGGGGTGGGGGTTCCGACAGGTGCCTGCGCATACTCCCTGAGTCGGGTCTTACGCTGACTCTTCAGGTAGATCGTCAGCGGGGTGACGACGGCATCATCGTCAACCCAGTCAAACTTCGGCATGCGTGAGCTGGCGATGTTGGCTTCCGGATGCACGATCGATTCACGCAGGTAATCCATGCTGAAGCGGGCACCGGCGTCGCTCAGGTCGGGTCCAATCTTCCCGGATGACACGCCCTCGATGGTATGGCACGCCCAGCACACCTTCTCGATGTAGAACTGGCGGCCGAGATTGAGCTGAGGCGCTCCGGCGAGCGGTTCGGCATTCGTGTCGTGGCAACGGATGCAGTTGGCCTGCACGGCGCCTCCGGTCAGGAGCGGCGCCGGCCACATGTGGAAGTGGCCGTGGGCATCTTCCATCGTGATGGCGCGACCATTGCCGTCATGGCAAACCACGCAGCCCATGGCGGCCAGATCGTGTGGGTCCGTGTCGGCGCCCGGCACGATGGGGGAATGCGTGGTCAGCGGCTGTTTGAAGTCGACCGCGTCGGGATTGGCAAAGCCGACGTGGCAGGTTGCGCAGCGGTCGATGAGGGACTTGCCGCCCACGTTGACGTTGATCTGCTTGATCTCGACCTCATAATTGTCTACCTCGCACAGCGTGGCGTATGCGCGCTGGTGCTTGGCAAACTCGGTTTGCGATGCCTTGCCGATCGCCAGAATGACGGCGACCAGGGCCAGGAGGGATGCCACAGCGAGAAGTTTGTAATCCTTAATCACGTTAGTGTCCCCCTCCGCTCAACACTTCCCATGGCATCATGAAGTCCCAGTTCGGACCTCGGAAGAGTGACCCTACAATAATGAGATACAGCATCAGCAACGTGACGGATATGCAGACCAGGTTCTGTGGCCAGCGATAGCGTGAGAACCAGACGCCAGATCCGCGGATCTTCTTGTTCATGAACACGCCAAAAGCGATCTCGACGTAAGGCACAATCATGGCCAGCAACACCAGCGCACCTGGAATGGCCACGCCGCCGATGAAACCGTTGTAGCTGGTCAGCTCCTGCAGGCCGATGAAGTACCACGGCGCCTTGGCCGGGTTCTCCGGCTGGGCCGGGTTGGCCGGACCCTCGAGCGGGGCATCAAACCATACTGCCACGAGCGACACAGCGGCCAGCACGAGCATAAAGAGCACCACTTCACGCACGATCAACTTGGGCCAGGCAAAGACCATCTGATCGACCGGCTCATCCACCTTCGGCTCTGTGCCTTTGACCACCTCAACCAGCTTGTAGGAGCGGGTGGAGTGGAAGGCGGAGGCATTCTTGACCGTCCCGCACTCGTCGACTGGGATCAGCTTGTCCTCGTCCAGTGTTTCCGGATGCGCCAGGCCGCCGTCCTTGCGGATACGCCAGAAATGCATGCCGATCAGCAGGGCCATGACCGAAGGCAGCACGGCCACATGCAGCACGTAGAAACGGAGCAGCGCCTCGCTGCCCACGTCCGAGTCGCCCAGCAGGAACTGGCGGATGATCGCGCCGCCGGGCGCGATACGGGCAATCTCCGTGCCCACTTTGACGCCCCAGTAGGCCAACTGGTCCCACGGCAGCAGGTAGCCGGTGTAGGACATGAAAATGGTCAACAGCCCCAGTACACACCCGATCAGCCAGTTGAACTCACGCGGGCGGGAGTAGGCGCCGGTGAAGAAGACGCGCAGCATGTGTAGCCAGACCGCCGCCACCATCGCGTGGGCCGACCAACGGTGCATATTGCGGAGGAAGCTGCCCCAGAAGATGTTGCTGCGCAGGTTCAGCATACGCTGATAGGCCACGGGAAAGCCGTCGGGTCCGATCGTGTCGGAAGGCACGTAGTGGAACATCAGCAGAATGCCCGACACACAGAGGATCAGGAAGAGATAGAACGCAATCAGTCCGAGTCCCAGCGTCGTGCGGAACTGCAGGCTGTGCCGGTGTACCTTGACCGGCTGGATGTGCAGCAGAAAGTTGCTGAACATGATTTTGGACTTGGTCAAGCCCGTCAGGTCGAAGTCGTGCCGGAAGAACGTCTTCAGGTAGACACGGACCAGCTCCCGGACCTTCTCCGGGACGAGCTTCTCCATCAGCTGTTTTGCGTCAATCGCCATTGCCGTTCCTTTCTAAGCCACCGAGTAGAAGGTGTTCTTCTCAACGCGGGTGCCGGAGTCGATCTCTACCTGGCCGCCGGGGACAACCTTGACCGGGAGCCATGGCAGTCCTTCTGTCGCGGGACCCGCCACCACTTCGGCCTCGTTGTCATACTGCGATCCGTGACACGGGCACTGGTAGCCTGTGGCCACCCGGTAGACGGTGCAGCCGAGATGGGTGCAGATCAGGGAAACGGCGGCCACGTGGCCGTCGTCGCGCCGCAACACAATGACCCGCTGATCCGGAAAAACCAGCTCGTTGCCCGGTGTGGGCAGGTCAGAGGTCTTGACCAGGAACTTCTTGGGCGTGAGGTAGGTCACGGTCGGCAGCATGAAGCGCGCCACGCCGGCCAATCCGGCTACGCCGGCGAGTCCCGCCGCTCCCAGTCCACAACTGCGCACCATGAACTCGCGCCGGCTGGTGGTCTCGGCTTCCTCAGTCTTCTGTTTTTTCAGTTCGTCTTCCATCGGTCTCTCCCTCGGGGGTCAAGGTGTTAGGGGTTAGGCGCTAGGTCGCAAATGCCAGGACATCGTTTACACTACGGGGTGCCGCGATATCGTGTACAGGCGTTTCCATATGTGTTCTCATTGTGCTTACCTAGACCGCTTAAGCAGTTCGGTTAAGGGTATCCGGTTAAGGGTGGCGACGAAGAAGGCGCGTAAGTGTAAGAAGCGCTTTCCCATACACTTAACCGCACTCTTAAACCCCTCACTTACTCGGATACACTTACCCGACCCGCTTTGTCGATCTTTGCATTCTTGCCATCTTCAGGCGCCGGCTGGTGGATATGCTCGTCGTTGTCATCTTCCCTGAACATCAAATACTTTGCCTCTTCGGGGTCCTTGAATTGTCCGCCGCGCACGGCCCAGATATAGAGCCAGACGAAGAGTCCTCCCAGGGCCAGCGAACCGAAGAGCAGGATCATGTGGAGCATGGCTTCGCCTCCACGTAGCAGTCCTTGAACGTATTGACCGACATCTTGCAGGCGCCAGTCGGGCACTTCCGAGCGCACATGCCGCAGCGCACGCACTTGAGCGGATCAAAGAGCATTAGTGAGCCGGACCCGTCAAAGTCCTCTTTCGCGCCGTACTCGGTCTTCAGCGCAGCGGCCACATTCTCGTCACCATCGACGCGGCCGGCATCCACCATGCGCAGGCAGTAGGAGGGACAGACATCCACGCAGCCGCCGCAGAGAATGCAGAGATTCGAATCGAAGGTCGGATGGATATGGCATTCCAGGCAGCGACCGGCCTGTGCCTTGGCCTCACACTCGCTGTACTCCTGGATCACCTGCAGCGCGCACGGGTCGGCGGGATCGTAGGCGTCCTCCTCACGATTGATCCACCCCTTATCAAGGTAGGGTGAGTCACGGTCGTAGACATCCTCGTCGCGCCACGCGATCTCGCGGTAGGGCTTCTGGAGCGGCTTGCCGCTGAGGTAGGCGTCGATGCCCAGGGCGGCTTGGCTACCCTCGGCCACGGCGTGAATGAAGAGCATGCCGCCGTTCTGGATGTCGCCGCCGGCGAAAATGCCGTCCACGGAGGTCATCAGCGTCTCCGGATCGCACGCGATCGCGCCGCGCTCGGTCATCTTGAGCTTCAGCGCTTCGATCGATGTGTCAAAATCGGTTTCCTGTCGCACGGCCCAGATCATCAGGTCGCATTCGACCACACGGAACTCGTCTTCGATGACCTCCGGGTTCAGGCGGCCGCCGTCCTTGGTGAATACCAGGTGGGGCGCGCCGTTGACCTTCTTCATCTTAAGGCCGCGCAAGGCGCCGTCTTCCACCACGATCGCTTCGGGTAGAGAGCTGCCGTTCAGGATCACGCCCTCTTCCAGCGCGCCGACCAGCTCGTCTTCCGTACAGACCTGTTCATCGCCGCGCCGGCCGCGCAGTGTGCGGCTCCAGAGCGCCTCCATGCAGGCCAGTTCGACCCGTGTGGCACCGCAGCGGACGGCTGAGCGCGCCGCATCCATGGCCGTATCGCCGCCGCCATAGACCAGTACCTTCTTGCCGGACAGGTCCCACGGCTTATAGAGGTTGAAATCGACCAGAAACTCCATGGCTGTGGCCACGTCCTTGTTATCGGTGTGGTCGAACGGAAGCCGTTTGCCTGCCATCAGGCCCACCCCGATGAAGACCGCATCGAACTGAGCGTTGAGTTCCTCCAGCGTGATGTCCTTGCCCACATCCACGCCGGTCTTCACCTCGATCAGGCCCAGGGCCAGGATCGAGTCGCACTCCGCTTGGATTACATCACGATTCAGCCGGTTGATCGGTACGCCTTGTACGAGCTGGCCGCCCAGCGTGGGGTGGCGCTCGAAAACCGTGACGGTGTAACCCAGGCGCGCGAGGTCATGTGCGCAGGTCATCCCGGCGCAGCCGCCGCCGATGACGGCCACTGTTTTGCCGTTGGGGTCCGGATCGGTGGTGCCGCGTGCGATGGAGTGGGAGAGGGGCTCTTTGAGGTCGCCGGTCTCGGGGCCGTGGCGCTGCGTGAGAAATCCCTTGATATTGCGGATGGCCAGCGGCTCATCCACATCTCCGCGCCGGCAGGCGGTTTCGCAGGGCGCGCCGCAGATCACGCCGCAGATTGATGCAAACGGGTTGGTCGCACGCGAGATGGCATAGGCATCGTGGTAGTTGCCTTTGGCGGTTTCAATCAGGTATCCGCGCGCATCCGTGCGGGTAGGGCACCCGCTCCGGCACTCCACCTCGTCTTCGTAGTAGTCGTGATCCGGCAGCGAAACAAAAAAGTCCCGCTTCGCATCGTCTTCAGAATGTACCGGTTTCATAGTAACGCGCCTGTGCAGGCCTGGGAATCTACCCGAGCCACCGAACTCGGAAAGGGCCAAGGTCCGCATCGTACCAGATCCCTGCACCCCAAATCAAGATCACCCCGGTCAGCTTGTCGTTCATCCTTCCCGAAAAGATCGCCGGACGTGCTCCTTCATGCAAATCCGGCCCAAATTCTTTCGAAACTCCTTGATTCCCAAGCCCGTCTAAAGGTGATACTCTCCACACCTGATCGGGAAACGCTCCGTCTCTTCGGCACATCCGATCAGGTTAATAAACTGAAGAGAAACAAAGGGAGAAGCAGGATGCCACAAGGTAAGATCAAATGGTTTAGCACTGAAAAGGGCTACGGGTTCATCGAGCAGGATAGCGGTGGCGATGTGTTTGTGCACGTCAATGATGTGTCTGGAGCCGTGCTTCAGGAAGGCGATACGGTCGAGTTTGAGATCGGTGAAGGCAAGAAGGGCCCCTGCGCCAAGGATGTGAAGCTCGTCTAGAGCATCCCAGGAGCTAACCGAAAAAAGTGCGGCGGCCGGGGTCTGCCCCGGCGGCCGCATTCTGTATTCTTTTGCAGGCTACCCATCCTCAGCGTTAGCCGGGCACGTCTTGATAGGTGTCGCGGATGCTGCGGACTCTGAGCGTCCGCTTCAGCCCTGCGATGCTTCTGACCGCCTTGGTTGAAACATAGACCTTGGTGGTGGCTGGACTACATGTCCACAGGGCCGGTCGCCGCGTCTCCACTTCGTGTGAAGTGATTCACGTGTCGCACCGTTCGCATTCCTGCGCGCTAAATTCATAGAGCCGACAGGGCTCTGCCAGTCTACCTTCAACAAAGACCACACCCTCCTCCTCGAGCAGGCGAAGCTTGTTGTCGATCTCGTTGCCGCTGCGCTGGCCGGCAAAACCACCCATGCTGAGATCCGATGCAATGACCCTGTGACATGGCACACGAGGCGCAAAGGGATTGCGTTTCAGTGCCTGGCCGACAGCCTGACATGATCCGCAGCCTATGGCGCGAGCCACCATCTTGTATGTGGCGACTTTACCCCTCGGAATGGTCAATATCAGGGAGTAGATCTTCTCCTCGAACTCTGTCGGGGGTCGATTGGGGTTAGAAGACATCAGCATTCATTCCTTTCTATTTCGGAAGGTTTGTGCACTATTGGCATCTATATTGTTTCCCAGCATTTGTCGATCAGATTACCGGCAGTCGTGATGGCTTGACCTGGTTTAGCCTGGCCGCAACACGACCTCGGCGCAGCAAGTAGGTGCCCATGAAACCAATAGTCCACTGGACGTTTCTGTTTGCGATGACGGTTTGCCTGACCGCGGCATGGCCCTGCCCTGTAGCAGCGGGGACGCTCGATGCCTTTGAGGCGGATGCGAAACCGGAGCGCAAGAAGGAGGAGAGCTGCCGACGAGGAGGGCGGAACAGCTGTATCGATGATGCCCTCGGGGAGATTATCTTTCAGGTGATTGGGGGCGGCATGCTCTACGGCGGTGTGGTCAGTTGGGCGCGCGTGGCCTCTGAGGATGATTGTTATGATTTGGACTGCATCCCACGTGAGATGGGCACGCCATTGATCCCGTTCGCGCGCTTCGACTTCAGCTATCAGGATGCGGAGTCCACTGTCGATGCCAACGACTACCGCTTCGAGGGCGGGTTTGGCCCGTTTGGCGTCCATTTCAACCAGACCCACTACAAGGAGGCGTCGCCCGAGGACTCACTTGACCTGATCAGGGTCCACGGCCTCTACCGCATGTCGTTCGGGTCGATGGTGGAAGTGGACCTTGGCCTCGGCGCCCTCACCATCGATGGCAATGACCGCGACACCCGCTTCTCCCTCACACTCCCCGTCCGCATCTACCCCTACGACTGGCTCGGCGTAGAAGTCAGGCCCGCTTGGGCGGATGGTGTCACCGACTGGGACGTCGCCCTGCTCCTGACTGCCCCCTTCACTTCTATGAAGGCTGGCTATCGCTGGGTAAGCAGTCCAAACAAATCGCTCAACGGCCCCTATGTCGGACTCGCGGTTCATTTCTAGACCGAGACATCCAGCCGCATGCTCTCCGATCTGTTTCGGTGAGTGCGACTACCTGTTTTGCGGTCTCGGGACCCCTGGCCTTCGGCTTTGTCGACCTTGGGGTAGCGCTTTGCGACGCCGCGAAGGAAGCGCCCCAGCACATCGCCCCCGGTGACGATCCATTGCTCGGTCGACGTCCAGATCAGAGCGACATCAACATCGATGACATCATCCCGTGGATTCACCGCGTGAACCCGGAACTGGCTTACCACCTCCCTCAGGCGGGTATCCGGGTCATGATATACACGCACAGCGAACGTGTGGTCATGGGGATTAAACTCAACATCCTTGCCCGTGACAGCCATGGCGTACGCGGATCGGACGAACCCGTCCACGTCGAGCAGGGACCGGGGTTGTCCCGTCTTCGCGTCGGTCAGAACAAACCAGGGATGTGCAGCGGTCGACAGGGTCTCACGGATAAACTGGCCTAGCTCAGGGAAGACCGGACGCTCGCCGTCGAACTCCAGCGGTACGATTGTCTTCGGGTCGAGTAACTGTCCCGCCTCTCTCGCGGGTTCATCGTCTGCCCTGGCTGCATTCATGAGCGTCTTAAGCTCGACAGGATCGAGCGTGTGCTCGTGGGGGTGCATCGACTTGCCTTGCCACTCCTCCAGTTCCAGTTCCAGATCGGATAGGAGGTCGCGCTCGTCGAGGCGCTTTATCGGATTCTTCCCGTACAAGGCGTCGATAGCGCGGGCCAGAGGATACGAGACGGGGCTGGTAATCCATTTCAGCACCCAGATGAGAGGGGAGAACACGTAGCAGATGCGGCCAGCGTAACGGAGGAATGTGGCCTGGGCGAAGAACTCTCCGAAAACGGTTATGCTCAGGACGGGCATCACGACGGCAAAGACCCCTATGAAGAGTGTATCGCTCAGCTGGCTGAGGTATACACCGAAGCCGACGTTGGTGAAGAGAATGGACGCCAGCGTCCAATTCGGGTTCTGCAGGTGCTCGAGCAATGCGCTGGCACGCATGGCTTGAAGGGCCGCGGGTCCACCCTCAGGAGCGTTTCGGCCACGCCAAATCATTTTTCGCAGGTCACGCCGGGAGAGCGCGAAGTATGCCACGTTCGCACCCGAACAGACGGCATAGCCGCACAGAAAGATGGCCCACGACATCCAGCGGAGCTCGACGGTCATACCGGCGACGGACACCTGTTCCACCACGAGCCCGACAGCGGCGAGCGCTATGCCAACGAGTGCCGTTATAAAGATCAGTATACGCAGTCTCATACTGGTGCGGGTAACTCCTGTTCGCTTCTGTTTCAAGCCCAATGCGTGCCTTGAGGCGCGGCCTTACGGTCGACGGATGAGCTGGAGGGGCTTGACAATAGATCCCTCGAAGGCAACGCGGGGGTCCTTCACGTCGACAAGTTCATTAAGCTCATAAACGTTGTGGTAACCGTAGCCATAGAGATTGATATACGTTGGGATGTTCAGGGCCATCATGATCGGCTTTGCCTGCGCCGCGAACTGAGAGGCCACCGCGTTACCTGATGGCGCCTTCGGCAAGGCAACTTTTGACGCGAAGTCCGTCTGATTGCCTTCGAAGTTGTTGTTGCAGTATATGAGGATGGTGGTGTCAAAGGCGGGGATGAGCTTCTTCAGATTGGCTTGGGTGAAATCGGAAAAACCGAGGTGTTGCGCGCCCTTGATATGGATGCGCTTGAAACGGAAATCTGAGCGCGAATCGAGAATGATGACGCCAGGCTTCTTGCTCATCTTCAAGAACGTGTCAAAACTGATCAGGCGTTGTGCCCTGTTTGTCTCAACGCTGGCGACAAGGCTCTTGAAGTCACTGAAGCTGACCTTGGCCTTGGGGTAGCTCTTGCTCTCGGCCAGAACGGCGCCGGCTACAAGTAGAATGGCTGTCGCGGTACTCACTGTCTTAGTCATCATGTCTCCTCTATTTCAGAGATAGGAACACATCCTCTTTCCAGTCACTTATCGGGTGTTTACTGTTTACTCTTGAACATCGAATATTGTTGTAACGCCACGTGTTCACATCATCCTTCCAGGCGCTCTTGCTGAAGACTGCCTTTAGCGTTGCTGGCATTCGCTTCTCAGGCAGCTTCACGTTCTGTTTGTAACTCTTGGAGCTCCAGTTGAGCTTCGTCAATGTCGCCGCACTCTTCATGTAGTCCAGTTTCGCGCGAGTGAGCACGTGCAGGTTGACATCAAAGACGCCCTGGCGGCTGCTGAACCGTAGAGGATAATATGGAACAGGAGTTTCAAACGAAAGATGCAATGGGGGCAGCATCCCGGTTGACTCGACCGATGTGCTCTTTTCCGGTGCTGTGACCCTGACGCATAGGAATGTGAAATCGTTCTGAACGAAATACGTCATATGATCAGGGGCCTCCGTCGGAAACCCGTTGTCCTTGAGCCAGGCATTCAATCCCGTCAACGCATGGGGCCCTACGCCGCGTACAGGTTGAATGTCATAAGGGCCCACCTGAACACGTTTTCCGAGCTCAACGCCGGCTGCCTCAGGTGAATCTGTCTTCGCCGACCGCCAACTGCCCTTCTTGACAGGGACGACCAGTGCCTGAGCCAAGTCAAACATATCCTTAAAGAGAAGCGGGTCCGCCACCGCGTACGCATCCGGTTCCTTGGGGGTTGTGATTACCCAGACGAAGGTATCGGGCATCTTGTCGCCCTGAATCCGATAGTTAATGCGAAGCACGAGTTCCTCGCGATCCCCGTCATGGATCAGAACCGCCTCCTGAGCATCCTGACCAATGCTCCCTTTGTATGATACAGGCACCATACAGCAAGCCAAAGCCCCAGTTGCAGCCACCACCGTCAACAACAACATCAACAACGTCTTCATCATAATCCGGTCCCATCGTTTTTCAACTGCTGGAAATCTGCAGGGCAGCCTTCAACGCGTCGCCAAGTGCGCTTAGTTTCGCTGGCGGCAGCATGCTGATGAAATGCGTCAGCATGGGCTTTGGCAGGCTCACCAGTTCGTCACAATGAATAGCACTGTCGTGCTTCAGCCCCTCATCTGTTCCAACAAGCACCTGCGTGGTGAGTCCCTCGTATGCCGTGTAGACTGGGGCACAGATGACGGTTGAGAATCGTGAATCAATCAACACTTGTCGACTGACCACGACAAACACCCGGAACTTCCGAGGGTCGCGAGACGAAGGCTGCTTGATTCGATAGAGTTCACCACGCCTCACAGAGCCACCTGATAGGTCAATACGTCCTCTGCTTCGGCATTGAGCTCGTCGGCATGCTTGTTAATAATTCTTAGATCGCGCCGCTCAGCTTTCGCTGTGGCAAGACTGGCAAGCATAGCCCTCGCCGCACGTTCAAGAAACTCCGACCGGCTTCGAAACTCAGCGCGGTGCTGATCAATGAGGTCAAGCACGTCGCCCGACAGTGTGATAGATGTCTTTACTTTCATACCACCATCATACTACCGAGGCCGATGATGTCAATTCTTAGCATCTCCAAGCGAACGTCACGCATCAGGTCTCCTCTTTCATGCCTTGTGCCACAAACGGCGGCATCTTCTGTTCCATGGTTTTGGGTTCACCTTCCCCTATATCCATCTTCATGCTCATCTTCATGTCTTTCAGAACCAGTTCCGCTGTGCCGTCGCCTTGGCTCTTAATGAGCAGCGCGCCTTTAGCCGACATTTCTTGCCCCATGCCCCCAGGCGTACCGCCCAAGGATCTCCCCATGTCGGTCTTGTTTCGCACTTCCTGTTCGTACACATAGGTGTGAACGACCTCGGCCTCTGAGAAATCCCACCGGAACAGTGGCGATGCTGCAGGAGAGGCCACCTTCTCGTATAGCGCCTTCTTCGTTTCCGCGAGAAATCGTGACGCTCCCTTCACGTTGCTTTCCGCGTTGCGGTAGCCGCAGCGTACCGTAGCTCCCACTCGTTATGCTCCAGCAGCGGAAGAACGTCAGCGACAGGGGCGTTCTTCATCTCTTTGGTCAGATCCTGAAGAACGCTGGCAACCGTGAGCGCGTGCTTGGTTCTGTCGTATTCCCGCTGCGCCTCGAGCAAGTGCTCGCACCGGACCGCAACCTGTGCGTCCGATACCTGCAGACAGAAGAAGGCTGCGGCTAGAATGACCGAGAGTTGTCGGTTACTTATCATCAATCTTCAGTGGCACAACGGCGAGCTAACCGGCAAATGGCAGACGCAGGGCGGCTGTCATTTGTACGGTTCAGCAACATGTTCTGCCCATCCTCACCAGAGCGTCCGAACGTGACTGTATTCTTGGATGAGTTTGTCCTTCGTGAGAAGTGTGGCATTCTCTTCTCTGGCAGTGGCCACAATGATCTGGTCTCCAGGATCGCCGTGGAATGGCTGCGGCAGAGAGGTGGACCGGTAGGCTATGGCTGGGGTTAGGGGAACAAGGCGAAGCTTTGGCATCGCCAGAGCTTCGGATATCCACTCTTCGGGGTTGCACGAAATCCCGAGTCGGCCCTTCTCAATGAGCTTGCTGAACTCCCACGGGGAGATTGCCGAAAGGAGAAGCTCCTCGTACCGTTTTGGGGCAGCCAGTAACGTCCGGACTTTTGGTGACAGGTTCTTCGGGTTCATCTGCCACCAGATCCAAGTATGGGTGTCGAGAACGTACTTCATTTGCACGCATCCCACATATCTTCACCGAGCGGGGTGACGATATCCTTCTCGAATACGAGGGCATCGGCAAGCTTGCCCGGGTGTGGTGCCTCTGGGCTGAAGGGGATCACCTCGGCTAGTGGTTTGCCACGTCTTGTGATGATAACCCGTTCTCGTGTCTCTGCGACCTGCCCAAGCACTTGCAGGGCGTGTGCCTTAAAATCTGTGATAGCTAGTGTCCGCATGATCGTATACCTCCATTTGCAACAAGAGTAGTCATTTCAAGTGGTCATATCAAGAATCGTGTTGTCTGGCCTAACGTTCATTCTGAGCTTTCGGCGCGTAAGAGCCGATAAGCTCCAGGAGTTTGTGTACGAAATCCTATTTTGCCAGGTCGTTAGTTCTTCTTCGGAAAGCACTCTATTGTAGATTCGTAAGTCATCGACGATGTGGCGCAGGAGCGCTTCGACGGTTTCATAGTCATTCGGTCGGCGGATCGTGCCGGCGAGCTCACGCGCCGTCTGGAACTGTTGCGCGCCATGTTTCTGCCGCAACCCCTCCCACAACGCTTCGCGCTCGTCGGGCGAGATCAGGGGCTTGAGACGATAGGCGTTGGGGCGTCGCTTTGAAATGGGCTGGCCGGGCGCGCTGCTGTGCCGGGTTGTGGTAAG
>Ga0209249_1002374_pt1 | contig 15420 bp, 10 predicted proteins | sample SaaInlV_200m_DNA_4_FD_184653 | JGI IMG/M metagenome (GOLD analysis project Ga0209249, IMG submission 184653) | Marine microbial communities from expanding oxygen minimum zones in the Saanich Inlet - SI037_S3LV_200m_DNA (SPAdes) (version 2) | ecosystem: Environmental > Aquatic > Marine >...
CAATTCTGAAAATATACCTTTCAGTCTCCAGTGGTAAATTCAGTCTATAGAAATTTTTGATTTTCTGTTCCTTAATTTCCTTTTCTAGCCGACCAAAACCACAATTATAAGCCGCAATAGCAAGCGTCCAGTTCCCGAATTTTTCATTAAGCCCTTTCAAGTATTTCAAGGCCGCATCAGTCGATAGGTTTAAACTACGCCTTTCATCAATCATTCTATTTTTGCGTAGGCCCTGAAGTCTTGCCGTACCTGTCATGAACTGCCATGGCCCGACAGCTCCTTTCAAAGACCTGGCATGGTTAAGAAAAGCACTCTCAGCTACCATAACATACTTTAAATCATCAGGCATTCCCAATTCATTTAGTTTCTCTTCAACATAAGGAAAATATTTTCCTGCACGTTTCAACCATAAAAAGACCTGTGCCCGATCCCAAACTTCGATATTAAACTCCCGATCCATCATTTCCCATACATTCTGATTCTCAAGAGGCATTTTTTCACCGCATATATCTATGGAACCCGGGAAATTGTAATCATGATAAACTGGAAACGAAACTTCCTGGGCTGAACAGGAAGGACATTCAGATATAATTATCATGTGAAATAGAACGCATAAAAAAATTATAAATGGTGAATAAACCTTTTTTAAAATCATATATCACTCAACATGTTTCTGAAATATTGGTTTTAATTCTAAATATTTATAATAATTAGTAGTAAATTTTCATAAAGAATATGGGAAAAAAACTCCGCCTAATGAAGAAAAAAATTTTTTATACCTTAACACAAACTTCATTGTTTAAAAACCAGTTTCCATTTAAGGCCATGACTGACGCATGAATAAAAATTCAACAGATGTTTTGCACTTTATAAATAGCTTTGTTAAAAAGATTTAATTTAAAAAATTATTTTATGGCTGATGAAAAACACATATAAGACACTGCCTGAGAAAACAACCGTTTCTGTATACTCATAAAAATGTTGAAGATGGAACCTGCTATTTTCTTATTAACTATATCAAGCATAATTGAATAGAACCTGATAAACATTCTTCGACAATTAGAAGAACAACATCCTATGCGTAGGTATTCTATTGAATATGAAATCAGGAAGTAAAATGTGAGAGATAAAAGGGATTCTATAATGTGACAAAGTAGAATTACAAACCCTATACTGAATTTAGGCGGCACCTTAAACACATGTGGATATAATATGGCATCAGGTGCCCTTTCAATAACTCGACTCCCTTTTTTCTACACAGTTATTGAAGATTTTCTCCAACTTGAATCCTAAATTTAACGTTCAGCTTCTTTTGTAAATATTTTGGAAGTATTAAAAATATGGTATTTACAATCCTATCTAACATGAGATAAGATTTTTTTTAAATTTTGCATAGGTTTTTTCTCCTTTTTTCCCTTCGGGACTTTCCTTGAGATTGAGCCTATAATATTTCTCAATGGATCTGTAGAACCTATCCAGGTCCTCTACCTGAGATGGATAGCTTAGGCCTTAAATATGTCAGGAAGCGTTTGCCTAACCGGCTGAGATCGCGGCGTACTCTGGGAATAATTCCTTGATATTTAACCCGGAATTTGCATTTATAATTTACCAATGAACAGATATTGAACAGCAGACCCTTTATTACTTGGGAGAAAGATTATGAAAATTGCTATTATTGGCGGCGGCGAGGGGTGCCTTAATTTAATTGATTTAATTGAAAGGCATACCTTCAAAGAGATAAAACCAGAAATCGTGGCAGTGGCAGATATTAAAAAAGATGCGCCAGGTCTGATTCGAGCTAAAAAAAGTGGGATGTTTGTTACGCATGATTATAATGATTTTTTTGAAAAAGACAACATCGAGCTGATTATTGAACTTACAGGAAGTATGGATATTTACAATGATATTCTGGCAAAAAAAAATAATAAAGTTCGAGTCATAGCGCACACAACAGCCATGCTTTTTTGGGAAATCTCTGATATCTTGAGCATTCAGGAAGAAACCAAACAGAAACTTCAGGAAACCGAGGCGCTCTATCTGGCAATGAGCGATGAAATGATACAGGAAGAGATGGTTATCATTTCTCCTGATTACCGGATTCTCGATGTAAATGTTGCGTTGCTGAAAAGAGTGGGAATGAGTCGTGAAAAAGTAATTGGACGCCATTGTTACGAAGTTACTCATAACCATGATCATCCCTGTAAAGGGGATTTACACCCGTGCCCGCTCAGAGAGGTGCTTAAGACCCACAAACCATCACAGACAACACATATTCATCGGGATAAGGACAATAAAAAGCTCCACCATTCAATATCCTGTTATCCCCTCCTTAGGAACGGCGAGGTCATCAGCGTTATTGAGATAGCAAAAGACATTACAAAAGATCTTCAGCTTCAGGAAACTCTTCTTCAGCAGGAAAAAATGGTTTCCATCGGTCGACTGTCTGCAGGTGTCGCTCATGAGGTAAACAATCCTCTGACAACTGTCCTGACTTCTGCCATGCTGATCCATGAAGATATGTCAGCGGACAACCCCATTTATGAGGAAATAACAACTATCGTCAATGAAACCCTGCGATGCCGGAAGATAGTAAAAAGCCTACTTGATTTTGCCCGTCAGAACCGGCCAACCATGGCACTAAACAATTTAAATACTATCGTAAAAGAAAGCCTTGTACTTACAAAGAAACAAGGTTCTTTCCATGACATATCTGTCAGATCCGATCTTGCGGATAGTCTGCCACGTATAGATGTAGACAAAGTCCAGATACAGCAAGTCCTTATCAATCTGATCATGAATGCCATTGAATCAACCCCTCCAGGTGGAGAGGCTGTAATTTCCACCCGATACACGCCTGATATTGATGTCGTTGAATTAACGGTGCAAGATACCGGAAAAGGAATTGGACCTGAACATCTCGATAAAATATTTGAGCCGTTTTTTACTACCCGGGAGAATGGCACTGGATTGGGGCTGGCTATCGCCCATGGAATAATTAAAGAGCACGGTGGTACGATAACTGTCAAAAGTGAACCCGGACGGGGAACATGCTTCTTTTTACAACTACCAATAACAATAAAGGACAATCATGGCAATTGATCAGCTGCCAACGATATTGATCATTGATGATGAACTGTTAATCTGCCGGAATTGCACCAAGATATTGTCGAGCCTTGACTGCGAAGTAGAGTCTGTTCTTAATGGATATGACGCGTTGAAATTAATGGAAGAAAAACACTTTGATGTGGTAATTACAGATCTTAAGATGAGCCGTCTAGGCGGAATGGAGGTCCTCAACCGGGTAAAAGAACGTTTTAATGATACAATTGTTATTGTCATGACCGGCTATGCCAATGTCTCGTCTGCTGTAGAGGTAATGAAAATGGGGGCATTTGACTATCTGCCTAAGCCATTCACCCCACATGAACTTCGTGCAGTTGTGCGGCTGGCTCTTGCTCATCGGCAGATTCTAAAACAAAATCAACAACTGATGCTCGAAAAAAAAAGCAGTAAACCAATTTCTCATCAACTTATCGGCAACAGTCACAAAATAAAAAAAGTAATCAGTATGGTCGGAAAAGTAGCGACCACCGATTCCACAGTCCTTCTTTACGGGGAAAGCGGAACAGGTAAGGAATTGGTTGCAAGAGCGGTTCATGCCAACAGCATGAGAAGGGACAATGTTTTTTTTGCAGTGGATTGCGGTACACTGACAGATAACTTTCTGGAAAGCGAGCTTTTCGGGCACACAAAAGGTGCCTTCACCGGGGCATATAAAGACAAAATTGGGATTTTTCAACAGGCTGACAAAGGAACAGTTTTTCTTGATGAAATCAGCAACATAAGTATGGAAATTCAGGGTAAGCTGCTGCGTTTTCTTGAAACAAGGACTTTTTTGCCTCTTGGAGGCACAACCATTCAAAAGGTGGATGTCCGCTTTATTTTCGCTACAAACCAGAAACTTGAAGAAATGGTCGCAGATGGGAAATTCAGAGAGGACTTTTACTATAGGATTTTTGTTTATCCCATTCACCTTCCTCGTCTTAATGAACGAAAAACAGATATCCTGCCGATTGCCTACTATTTTTTACAGCAATTCAATCAAAATATGGGAAAGCGAATAACCGGCTTTGATGATATGGCTGTAAGCGGACTTACTGAATACAGCTGGCCTGGAAATGTGAGGGAATTGAAAAATATGATCGAACGGGCAGTAATTCTCTGCGAAAAAGACCAGGTAACTATGAAGGATCTTCCGCTTCTTGGTGAAGTCAGTGAGATCGAAGCTATGATCGAAAATGTTCCCAGAACAAACGACGAGCTGAAAAAGCTTAAAAAAGAAATCCGTCAGTTGGCTGTGCAAAAAGTTGAAAGGAATTTTATCTTAAATGCGCTTGCCCTCAACAACTGGAACATAACCATTGCTGCCCGTGAGACAGGGCTGCAGCGTACCAATTTCCAAGGACTCATGAAGAAACACGGTATTACCCGCCGTAATAAAAACAAATAAATACCACACCAAATCCGCTCTAATTACAATTTTTATTTATTCAAATGGTTAGATAAAAAGCACCTATAAACCGGTAATTTGACACTAACAAATTTTTTGAACTACATTTCAATATACACTGTATATAATTTATATACACCATGACAATTACAGATAAAATCATTATTTCAATTATGCTCCCGTATAAAAAAATCAAAAAATACATGTATTTTTTATAACGTTTCTCAAAATAACTTTCCGATAGATTCAGCATTCAGGTCTCATATCGGAACATATTTATGTGAACCACTATAGAAAAGGAAAAACTGAGAATAAATATTCCGTAGAAACATAATAATAATTCCATCCTGTTTTTAAGAAATTCCCATAGAGAAGGTGTATAAAATAAAAATACACTACTGCGTCATCTATACAACTACCATAAAATAAAACTCTGTAAAAACAATATGATATTGAAATTTAATGATGTTGGCATACAACCTGCATTTCTCTATTAATAAAAAAATAATTAAAACCACGATATTATAAAAATTTTAGGAGGAAGTCATGGAACATACTGCAAAGATTATGGTCGTTGATGATGAAATGGACATTTGTCTGAATGTAGAAAAAATTCTGGTAAAAAATAATTATGAGGTAGTTAAAGCACAAAGTGCCAAAGAGGCACTGGAAAAAATGGCCAAAGAATCTTTTTCTCTTATAATTTCAGATGTTATCATGCCTGAGATGAACGGACTTGAATTATTGAAACTTGCAAAAAAAGAATGGCCCTTGGTGAAAGCTGTAATGATGACCGCATATGCCTCTACAGATACTGCCATGAATGCCATCCGTTTAGGTGCCCTGGACTATCTTCCTAAACCTTTTACACCGGATGAACTAAGAACAACTGTAGACAAGGCACTATCCGGAGAATTGATTGAAATACCCACTAAAATTGAAGAACGTGAGGCTATAGAAATCATTGATGTGGATATGCCTTTTGACAGGGCTGAGGTAGTCAAATACACCAGTGACGATTATGCAAACAGTTTAACACGGTCCAATATTCCGGAAGTGAAGATCGCCCCACCTGAAACCATTGAAAATTATTGTTCATTGGGTGACATGACCTGTGATATCTATAAAAAACTCGGGACTACCTGCAAAGGTGGTATCAAAAAGAATGAGTGCCCACAGAAAAAAGCCAAAAAGAAAAAAAGTAAAGCCTCAAAACAATTTGATGCAAAGAAACTCATCGGAATTGACCAGCCGTTCGACTATGAAGAAGTCGTTGCCGTCACTGGCGCTGAATATGTAAAATATATGGACAGAGACGGTTTTGCGTTCCTACCCTATGAAGAATTGAAAAAGTTACCAGTCCCTCCAATACAAAAGGAACCGGACCAAAAGACTAACATTGACGACCTTCCTTTTATGGATATCCTTGCGATTGATGATGAGGTGGCCGTCAACAACAATATCAGAAAAATTTTAACCAAAAAGGGACATCACGTTGAACAGGCCTTTACTAAGGATGAAGCTATGGAAAAAATCAACCTGCATTCTTATAAATTGATTCTTCTTGATTTACGGATTCCTGGAGTGAAGGAGTTGGAACTTTTGAAAGCAATTATGGAAACCCAGCCAGATGCCAGAGTAATTATTATTACCGGATATGCAAGTATTGAGACTGCTGTAGAAACTGCCAGAATTGGTGCAATTGATTATCTATCAAAACCTTTTACACCAGATGAAATTCGAAATGTCACTGATAAAGCATTAAGGCTGGCTGCATAGGTTAACAACCATATAATAATTTAGCGGTTCTTCAGAGAATTAATTAGAGACAGGGTAGGCAAATAATCCCGAATATAAGGAATTTTGTCTACCCTGTTCCTGTTTTATAACACGGTGGTGTTGATCTTATTAAGGAGTGCTTAAAGCCTGATTTAAATCTTATCATGTTGTTTAATTTGTTATTCTTATTATTCACAATTGTATAATAATAAAAATAATATATATTGACATTTTAGAGTTTTATTTTGTATTTTAAGAATTTGAATTTTTATGGTCATTTGTTGATTCTGACTATTATTTCAATTTACATTTTATGCTAACGCAATAAATATATTAGTTAATGTCTAAAGTTTCGGGAGAATAAACATGTCAAAAGAAGCAATCGGATCTGTTCTTGTTGTTGGTGGAGGTATTGCCGGGATGCAGTCAGCTCTGGATTTAGCTAATTCCGGTTATTACGTATACCTTATAGAAAAATCGCCTTCTATAGGTGGAATAATGTCTCAACTTGACAAGACCTTTCCTACAAATGATTGTGCAATGTGAATTATCTCACCAATACTGGTCGAGGTCGGCCGGCATTTAAATATTGAAATTATTACGTATGCAGATCTTGAGTCTGTAGAAGGCTCTGCAGGTAACTTCAAGGTTAAAGTAAAAAAACGTGCTCGAAGCATTAATATGGATCTCTGTACAGGATGCGGTCTCTGTGTAGAGAATTGTCCGGTGGTACAGGTAGCACAGAATTAAATTTTCGGGATGCCCTTAATACAAAATTACTAAAGGGCTTCCCCCGTTAATTCTTCTTTGTTCTTTATATCACTGCATAAATCGCAGCTAATTGTATTAAAATAACATTTTAAGGGTTAGGGACATATGGAAACTTCAGTTAATATTGACTGGGACAAAGTCAACGAGATTATTGAAAAATACAAAGGAGATCATGAAGCATTACTGATGATTATGCAGGATATCAGTGATATTTATAACTATGTACCTCCTGAAGTAATTCCTGTTCTTGTTGAAAAACTAGGTGTAAGGGAAAGCTTGGTATACAGCGTTGCAACCTTTTATAAAACAATAAGCTTGGAGCCTCGTGGAAAGTTCATTGTCAGTGTCTGTACCGGTACGGCATGCCATGTTCGTGGTGCAGAAAAAATTACTGAAGCTTTGGAAGAAAATCTGGACATCAGGGAAGGTGAAACAACAGAAGATGGCCTTTTCACTATTGAAGCCGTACGTTGTATTGGTTGTTGCGCTTCAGGTCCTGTTATTACGGTCAATAAGGACACCCATGGTGGACTTGATCGTTCAAGTACCTTGAACGTTATTGATGAATACAAAAAACATGTCTCATAACGGCATGGGTTAATGGAGGTTATTAAAGGCCATGGCAAAATTTGAGAATAGAGATGCACTGGATAAGCACCGAAAATCACTTCAGGCCGAAGAAAAGAATAGCACAAAAAAATTAGTTTCACTCTGTGCAGGATCTGGCTGCGGTGCATATGGAACCGCGAATGTACATAAGACCCTTATGGAGGAAATTTCAAAACAGGGTATTGAGGATAATGTTGAAGTAAGACTAACCGGATGCCATGGTTTTTGTGAAAAAGGCCCGATTATGGTCATTCATCCCGAGGGGCTTTTTTATCCACAGGTAAAGCAAGAGAATGTTCCTGATATCATTGCTAATTCCATAAACAACAATGAGGTTGTCGAAAAATTTTTATACAAGGATCCGGTTACAAAAAAAAGAATTTCTCATGAAAAAGACATACCTTTTTATAAACTTCAACAGAGGACAATTTTTGGAAACAATTGCCGAATCGATCCGACAAATATCGACCACTACTTGATATATGACGGATATCTTGCTTTCGAGAAAGCCCTTTTCGATATGGAGCCTGAAAAAATAATTACCGAAATTAAAGAATCAGGCCTACGGGGCCGTGGCGGTGGTGGATTCCCTGCAGGAATAAAATGGGAAACATGCCGTAAACATGAAGGTACCAGATATGTACTATGCAACGCAGATGAAGGTGATCCCGGAGCATATATGGATAGAAGTCTGCTGGAAGGAAACCCGCATAGTGTTATTGAGGGTATGCTTATTGAAGCCATAGCTATAGGCTCAAGCGATGGGTATATTTATGTGAGGCATGAATATCCCCTGGCTGTTGAAAATTTAGAAAAATCGCTTGAGAAAGCCAGGTTAATGGGCTTTTTAGGTGAAAATATACTTGGATCGGATTTTAATTTTGATATAAAAATCAGCAGAGGTGGGGGCGCTTTTGTATGTGGTGAATCAACAGCTTTAATGGCATCTCTTGAAGGAAAACCCGGTCGTCCAAAAGCAAAATATGTACATACCGTTGAGAAAGGGTTCAGAGAAAACCCCACGTCATTAAATAATGTTGAAACCCTTGCGAATGTTCCTGTTATTATCAATAAAGGGGCAAAATGGTTTTCTGATATTGGTACAGAAAAAAGCAAAGGAACAAAAATTTTTTCACTTGTTGGAAAAGTTGTTAATACCGGCCTTGTTGAAGTCCCGATGGGAACGACCCTTAGAACAATAATTTTTGATATAGGTGGTGGAATTCCCAATAAAAAGGAATTTAAGGCTGTTCAGACAGGTGGTCCATCAGGTGGGTGTATACCTGAAAATTATCTGGATCTTCCTGTTGATTTTGATGCACTTACTAAAGTTGGTTCCATGATGGGTTCCGGAGGAATGATTGTCATGGATCAGGACACATGCATGGTTGATATTGCACGCTATTTTGTAGATTTTCTTAAAGATGAATCATGCGGACAGTGTAATCCTTGCCGTGAAGGAATAAAACAGACCCTTGAAATTCTCACCAGAATTTGTGATGGCGATGGAAAACAAGGAGATATTGAACTTCTTGAAGAATTAGGCAGCTTGATTCAGAAATTTTCTCTTTGCGGTCTGGGAACCGCGGCGCCTAATCCTGTCCTTACTACTATTAAATATTTTCGGCACGAATATGATGCCCACATTAATGATAAAAAATGTACGTCCGGTGTTTGTAAGAATTTATTTCATTACGAAATTGATGACAATGCTTGTACGGGCTGTAGTCTTTGCGCTAAAAAATGTCCTCAGGATGCTATATCCGGAGAAAAGAAAGAACCGCATCAGTTGGAACAGGATAAATGTATAAAATGTGGCATTTGTTATGATGCCTGCAAATTTAAAGCAATACTTATCAAGTAATTATAAGGGATAATGTAATGGTCACTTTCAAACTCAATGGTAAAAAAGTTCAGGGGGAAGAGGGAGAATATATCATTCAGGTTGCTGATAGATATGGTGTAAAAATCCCGACCCTGTGTCACCATAAAGTGTTAGAACCCGCAGGTATGTGCCGTTTATGTACAGTAGAACTTTTTGACGGTCGAAGATCCAGGTTTGTAACAGCCTGTAACTATCCGATTTGGGAAGGTATGGAAATTCATACCGAGTCTGAACTTGTTATTGAAGGCCGCAAATTATTAGTTGAACTACTTCTTTCTCGATGCCCCGATGTTCCAATTATCAAAGAACTTGCAACAGAATATATCATCGAAAAAACCAGATTTAAGGAAGAAAATGACGATTGTATTCTATGCGGGTTATGTACACGAATATGTGAAAAGATGGGTTCAGGTGCCATATGCCTGACAGGCAGAGGTGTCGAAATGGAAGTTGACACCCCATTTCAGATTCAATCTGATGTTTGTATGGCTTGTGGAGCATGTGCTTCTTTCTGTCCCACGGGACACATAACTTTAGAGGTTATAAATAATAGAATTACAAATAAAAATGCCAGGTTGATTCCATCTGAATATGATGTGGGCCTTCAAAACAGAAATCCGATTTATATTCCGTATGCTCAAGCCGTTCCAAACGCTCCGGTAATAGACAGGGAAACATGTATACATTTCAAAACCGGGGAATGCAAGGTTTGTACTGAATATTGCGGAGTTAATGCCATTGACCATACTCAGGAAGATGAAATCATAGAAATTGATGTTGGTTCAATAATTCTTGCTCCCGGGTTCCAGCCGTTTGATCCTTCAAAACTCGACAACTATGGTTATGCTAATTTTGATAATGTAATGACTTCCATGGAATTTGAAAGAATTCTTTCTGCATCAGGGCCTACCATGGGGCATATTACAAGGATTTCCGACAATAAAGAACCAAAGAGAATTGCTTGGTTCCAATGTGTCGGGTCAAGAGATATCAATAATTGTGATAATTCATATTGCTCTTCCGTTTGTTGTATGTACGCAATAAAAGAATCTGTAATCGCAAAAGAACATGCAGGGGACGATCTTGAATGTTCAATTTTCTATATGGATATGCGGACTCATGGAAAAGACTTTGAAAGATATTATAATTCAGCAAAAAATGAACATGGCGTAAAATTCATCAAAAGCCGTGTTCATACAGTAATTGAATTACCTGATTCCAAAGATCTCGAAATTCGTTATGCAGATGAAAATGGTGATATTAAAACAGATATTTATGATATGATTGTCCTTTCTGTCGGTCTTGAAACCAGAAAAGAAACCGTTGAGCTTGCTAAAAAACTTGATATTGATGTTTCAAAATCAAACTTTGCCACAACAAGTTCCTTTACACCTGTATCAACTTCAAGAGACGGGATTTATGTATGCGGTGCTTTCCAGGGTCCTAAGGATATTCCCCAGTCAGTTATTGATGCCAGTGCAGCAGCATCTGCTGCCGGTGAGCTTTTGAGCACTTCACGAAATAAACTTACAAAAGAAAAAGAAAAAGTCCCATCTCTTAATGTTATTGGTGATCGGCCTAGAATTGGCGTTTTTGTATGCAATTGTGGAATAAATATTGGCGGAGTTATTGATGTTCCGGCTGTTAGAGATTATGCAGCTACTTTGCCATATGTAGAATTTGTGACGGATAATATGTATTCCTGCGCCCAGGATTCTCAAAGCGCAATTGTTCAGCTAATACAATCAAAGAATTTAAATAGAATCGTCGTAGCTGCCTGTTCACCAAAAACTCATGAACCATTATTTCAGGAAACATTAACAGATGCAGGATTAAACAAATATCTCTTTGAGATGGTTAATATCCGCAATCATAATTCATGGGTACATAAAGATAATCCTGAAACTGCAACAGATAAAGCTAAAGACCTTGTCAGAATGAGTATCTCAAAAGTTGCTTTGATGAAACCCTTAGAAGAAGCAGAACTGAATGTTAATCAGGCAGCTATGGTTTTGGGTGGTGGTATTTCCGGAATGACGACAGCTTTAAGTCTTGCAAATCAGGGATATAACACTCACCTTCTTGAACGAAACGAAGAATTAGGTGGCCAGGCTTTAAATTTATTCAAAACAGTAAAAGGTGAAGATATTCAGGCAAATGTTTCAGACCTGATAAATGAAGTTAAGAAAAAAGAAAACATTCATATCCATTTAAATACAACCCTTGAAAATGTGGAAGGTTTTGTCGGGAATTTCAAATCAACATTTGTTACTGACGGTCAGGAAAATTGCATTGAACATGGAGTTGCTGTTATGGCAACAGGTGCATACGAGTCTCAACCTGTTGAATACTCATATGGAAATGATCCAAGAATTTTAACAAGCCTTGAGCTTGATAAAAAATTAGTCGATAATGACTCTTCTTTAAGTGACCTCAATTCCGCAGTATTCATCCAGTGTGTAGGGTCCAGAAATGACGAAAGACCTTATTGTTCAAGAGTTTGTTGTACTCATTCAATTGAAAATGCTATTGAACTAAAACACAGAAAACCTGACATGAATGTCTATATACTTTATAGAGATATCAGAACATACGGGGAAAGAGAACTTGCATATGCCGAGGCCAGAAAAGAAGGTGTTATTTTCATAAGTTACAAGGTGGATAATAAACCTGTTGTTGAAATTAAAGATGGAAAACTGACAGTTACAGTACTGGATCATGTAATCGGGCAATCCATGGAACTTGAAACCGATCTTATAACTCTAGCTTCTGCAATTGTTCCATACCGTGATGAAAAACTGGCACAGTTTTTCAAAATACCAATGAATGATGATGGCTTTTTTGTAGAACGGCACGCAAAGCTCGGCCCATCGGAATTTGCAACAGACGGTGTATTTCTCTGTGGTCTAACTCATTATCCAAAACCCATAGATGAATCAATTGCACATGCAAAAGCCGCAGCTTCTAGAGCAGTAACCCTGCTTGCACGTGAAACAATAAATACAAGCGGGACTATTGCGGAAACAGAACCCGGTATTTGCAGTTCATGCGGAGTTTGTGTTGAGATCTGTCCTTATTCAGCACCTTCATTCATTGAAGCAGATGCACGTATGTTCCCGGGTAAAACACAGATCAATCCAGTACTTTGTAAGGGTTGCGGGCTTTGTGTAGCATCATGTAGGAGCGGTGCTATTCATCTTAACGGTTTCGATAATGATGAGATTTTTGCACAGATTTTTGCTGTGAATGAATAAATTTTGAATACCGGGTGCATTTTGCATGATGACTGAAGAATGTCTTTAGGCGTCATGATAAACAGTATCCGGCAACAGGATCTAAGGAGAGTATAACTATGTCGGATTGGGAACCTAAAATAATCAGTTTCCTGTGTAACTGGTGCAGTTACGGAGCAGCGGATCTTGCGGGTGTAAGCAGAATGCAGTACCCCCCGAATATCCGTGTTGTCAGAATTCCATGTACAGGAAGGATGAGTCCCAAGTTTGCACTTGCTGCCTTGAGGGAAGGTGCAGACGGTGTGTGGGTGTCTGGCTGACATCCGGGTGACTGTCATTACCTGGAAGGTAATTATCATGCACGTCGCAAGTTCACACTTTTTACTAGTCTTATGGAACATATGGGGATAGAACCGGGTCGCATTCAATTTTCCTGGATTTCTTCTGCGGAATCAACAAAATTCATAAAAGTAGTAAAAGAAGTCACTGAAACAATAATGTCTCTTGGACCAAATAAAAATTTTGTAAAGGCAAACCTGCCGGAGGCAGATTAATATGTTAGGATATATTGACAAAATAAGGGGAATCTCTGAAAAGCTTCTAACAGAAGAAAAGGTTGATATGGTTATTGGTTTTAAAAAAGGAACAATACCCATGATGAATGAACCTTTTGTTGCAAGAAATGCTTCTGAAGTAAAAGATTTTGTCTGGGACAGTAATTGTGGAATCAACCTTGCTAATTATCTTACTGATAGAAAAGAAACTATTGGAATAATAGCTAAAGGCTGCGATTCCAGAAGTATTGTCAACCACATTATTGAAAATAAGATCACAAGGGAGCAGCTCATAATCATCGGTGTACCCTGTAAAGGTATGATAGATCATCATGAAATATCGTCCATGTTTGATACTGAAATTACCGAAGTAACAGAGAATGGCTCTGATATTATTGTAAAAGGCACCGATTTTGAAGAGACATTGAAAAAAGATAGCTTTCTTCAGAAAAACTGTAAAGTGTGCGTTCACAGAAATCCTGTTATCCATGATGAACTGGTTGCAGATATGGTTGATGAACAGAAAGATGTGGATAGATTTGAAGAGGTAAATAAAATTGAAGTCATGTCCCAGGAAGAAAAATGGAACTATTTCAATGATCTCCTTTCGCCCTGCATCCGCTGTTATGCATGCAGAAATGCCTGCCCGCTATGTTTTTGTCCCACATGCTTTGTTGACGAATCAAAACCTCAGTGGGTAGGCAAAGGACCAGATCCTGTAGATACAAGGACATTCCATTTTCTAAGGGCATACCACATGGTAGGCAGATGCACCGATTGCGGATCATGTGTAAGGGCATGTCCTATGGGAATAGACGTAAGGGCATTTACAAAAAAGAGTGAAAAAGATTGTTTTGAACTCTATGGATGGGAAGCCGGTCTTTCAATAGATAAACGCCCGGCTCTTGAAACATTCAAGCAGAATGATCCTGAGGATTTTATAAAGTAAAAATGTCCGGTTTTTATATTAAATAACAAACCCAAACTTTCATAAGGAGACTTTTGAAAAATATTCATTTTTGATCGAGTTCAAGGAAGGCGAAAATTTTAAACACAGTAATACATTGAGTATTTCGAGGATTAAAATTTGAGTCTGAAGCAGAAATCGTGCAAAAAGGGACGTTGTGCAAAGGTCTCATAAAAAGGGCAATTGTATGAAGGTCATAAAGATTGACAAAAAAGACTGGGCCGGTGGCCTTGAAAGATCAAGGAACACTTATAAACTTATAGGTCCTGTAAAAGAAAAAGATAAGGATATCAGCAGCTTCAAACCTCTTGGAAAAGATATGCTTCCTGATCTTGATGTAATGGCTACAAGTGTTTCACCAAAATCAATTGTATTTCCTCAGGAAGAAGTCATGCTGACGTATACGACTGATGAGTCAAAAGAGGACTGCAATCTGTTTAAATCACATGATAAGGATTATTCTCCAAGGGCGGTCATTGGAATCAGACCTTTTGATGCAGCTGCTTTTCTACTGGTTAAGAAAAATTTTGACACTCCGGATTATAGAGATCCATACTGGTGTGATGCATATGAAGCATGTACTTTCATAGGCCTTGCAATAAACAATCCTGATAGTCTCGATTTCAGTCCTTCAACAAAAACCGGTCCATTTGACACCTCGGGTCTTGATGTACTTCTTGTTGAAACAGAAGATTCTTATCTTGCTCAGGTTGTAACAGAAAAAGGTGAAGCCTATTTAAATGCTGCCGGCTGGGAAAATGAAGCGGGAAATGGTGTTGATAAACAGATCGGAGATATGAAAAAAGCAGCAGAAACAAAAATAACTTCGAGTATCTCCTATGACAAAATTAAGTCCAAAGAGATTCTTGATCTATACAATGCAGATTTCTGGGATCAGGCCTCTTTTGCATGTATAAACTGCGGAACATGCACATACGTTTGCCCAACATGCTGGTGCTTCGATATTCAGGATGAAACCCGGGGTAAAAAAGGCATTCGTACCAAAGCATGGGATTCATGCATGTTTCCACTGTTCACAATACACACAACAGGTCATAATCCCAGGGGAACCAAACTTCAACGTGTCAGGCAGCGTTTCATGCATAAATTGA
>Ga0209249_1002386_pt1 | contig 15372 bp, 10 predicted proteins | sample SaaInlV_200m_DNA_4_FD_184653 | JGI IMG/M metagenome (GOLD analysis project Ga0209249, IMG submission 184653) | Marine microbial communities from expanding oxygen minimum zones in the Saanich Inlet - SI037_S3LV_200m_DNA (SPAdes) (version 2) | ecosystem: Environmental > Aquatic > Marine >...
CCGCCTCTCCCATCGCCATACAGGGCGCCATGACACGCAACGGCCCCATCACGTCACGTTCAACACTGACAGCCCGCCCCGGGCAAACCAGGTTATCCACTCCAAGCGGAACCATGATCCGGTAGGGAATCGGCGTCAGAGCAGGTTTCGCCTTACCGTGCATGGGCTGGTGTGACGGCTTCTTTGGATCCGGCAGATCCCAACCGTAACAAGACACACCGACAACATCCGGGAACGTGTTCTCCCTCATCAAATCGGCCACAGTAAGCCGGTATTCACCACGAATTCGGCGAGTTTCTCGCACCCCAAGAAGCGATGCAACAGTCTTGATTCGAGCCGCTGAGAACCCGGGCACGTGCTGACGCAAACACGTCACCAGAGCCTCGATCTCAGCTCGCCCCTCAACCATCCCACGCGTAACGGAAGCGCCGTCCGTTCCGTCGTACCCGCACAGCCGTGTTGTATTGAGCATCATGGTCCCCGGCTCAGTCAGCTGAACGGAAATCAGGATATCCACAGGGAGCGGCCATTCACCCCGTTCCCGCAAATCGGCAATCAACGCCCGGAATCGTGGGCTGTCATTGGCATCGATGTAGCTGGCAAGGGCCTCCTGATCAACACCGTCAACGTGCACCTCCAGTGTCACCGGCGTCATCGCGCCATCATCGTCGCGCCCTTTGTCGAAAGGGCAACCGAACCGAGCAGCCACATCTGCATCGCCGGTCGCATCGATGACTGCCTGGGCAGGAACAGCCTGCAAGCCCCCCTTATTGTACAGGATGACATGGGTGATCCTCCCCTCGACCCGTACGGCGTCGACAACGTGTGTGTGCAGGAGAACGTCGACCTGCTCTGAAGCCATCTTGCGATCCAGGTAAGCCGCCATGCCAAACGGATCGAAAGGAACACCATGGATCAGGCCGAGATACCAGCCGTGAGGAGTGTACTTCTGCCCGGGGGAGACAACTGGAAGCAAAGCAATCCCTTGCTCAGCGGCCTCCATGCTCACCTCCCGGAAAATCCCCCCGACCACCCACGTACCATCCTTCCGTCGTCCCCCGAGCCAATGAGAAACGAGTCCACTCGTCCCCATCCCTCCAAGCTGGCCCTGCCCCTCGACCAAGAGCACATTCAGCCCCTGCCGAGCTGCGGCTATCGCGGCGCTGCAGCCTGCCGGACCACCCCCGCAAACGACAACTGAACGAGAAGGCAGCAAGGGGAGATCCTGAGTCGGGTAGCGGATGTGTTCAGTCATTGAGTCTTCTTTCCTGTCGATGCTCGATCAGGGCTGCTGTTGCTGGAGACGTCCACCGGCGCAATCATCGAGGGAACGTCTGTGCTCACAGACAACCGGGGCACTCGTCGTACGGTAAGACTTTTCGGCGGTATGGCCTCCTCCTTCGACGTCCGCGCAGATGGTCGCTGGCTGGTCCACGATGTACGGCACAGCGTCCCAAAGGACGCCCATGTCCTTGACGGTGTCTGGCGCTTCCGCACCGCCGACAGTCCATGGGGAAGCCTGAGAGTTCCGGGGTATTGGGAGAGCCAGGGGGTCATCCATACCACGGCCGACGCCCCCGAACCGACCTGGGCTCCTTACAACGGCACACCAGACACACCGCCGCTGCAGTCCGTGATCATCCACGTGCATGCCTTCTTCCTGGCATGGCTCTCCGGACGGGCGACCAATCTGCGTGACGCTCCTCTGAATATGGACTTCGACCTGACTCTGGCCTCAGGCGACCCAATGGGACGATAACTCAAACTGCCGGTTTGCCACCCTTGAACAAGCCTTTATCTTGACGGCTCCCGTATGCTCTGAGTAGCCACACACCCACAGCTGGACCTCGAATGGCCAACGAAAGTACGCCTGCCCCTGTACTGGAGCAAGAATCCCCGCCCACGACGTCGCCTCGCCTCGTCGGTATCGATTTCGTCCGCGTTCTGGCCGTGTGTGCCATCGTCACGATGCACACGTTCCCGGCTTCAGGAGCCCTGGACTCTCTGGGAACGTGGGTCAACCAATGCTGCCGTTGGGCCGTCCCCTTCTTCTTTGTGGCAGCGGGTTTCTTCTTCGAAAAGGGGTTGCTCAAGGGGCGTTCAGCCAAGACACAGTTGCTGCGCTCAACACGACGTCTGCTTGGGCTCTTTGTTCTCTGGTGGATCGTCTACCTGTTTGCCCCCCCCGGCCTCCGTGATCTGATCGGCCCAGAACGAATTGGTGCCTGGACACAGGCCATCGCCTTCCGGTGGGGGCGCGTAACAGGCAGTCTGGAGCTGTTCCTCCTTGAAGGACCAGCTATCCACCTGTGGTTCCTGGTGGCGTTGTGGGGAGGGCTCCTCTTCGTGGTCGCGACCCGCGGTCACCGCAAGCCTGACGTCATGCTGGCGATTGCCTTGCTGCTCTATGTGATCGGGGTTCTGGGCGGAACATACAGCGCAACGCCAGCTGGGCTCAACCTGCCGATCCACACCCGCAACGGGATCTTCTTCTCAGCCTTCTTCACCGCAGTCGGGGTCATGCTCGCCCAGCGTGAACACTTGCCCGGCCTCCGAGGAGCACTGCTTCTCTTCGTGGCCGGAATGGCAAGCCACATCTGCGAGGTGATTGCCTGGAGCCGGATCGAACCGCTCCCTCTCTGGGAAAACACCTTCACGCTGGGCACACTGGTCTGGGGCGTGGGCGCTTTCCTCGTCGCTCGGACGCTCCCCGCAGTCGGCCCCGTGAAACAGATCGCCCGACTGGCGGGCCTCCCCCTCGGCATCTACCTGACCCACATGATCTTCGCTGACCCCGTCTACTGCATCGCGGCCAAGGTGTTTGGTGACGGCCCTCTGTACAACCCCTCATGCCCGGCCGGAGTCCTCCTCTGCGCCGGAACGGCAACATACATTTTGTCGCTGAACCGGTTCACTCGGCGACTCATCAGCTGATGTCAGTCCACAATCCCCGCTCCCCGTTCCGGAGGCTGCGGCAGACGAACGCTGTAGTAACCCGCGTGCTCGTCGTCGACCGACTCGACCTTTCCCTCCTTCATGACCAGCTTGATATTCTCCTGGTCATACAAAATAGCAATGTCATCTAGAGGATCGCCACTGACAATCAGGAGATCCGCGTACTTCCCTGCCTCCAGAGTGCCAAGCTTATCCTGCTTGCGGAAGGCCTCCGCATTCGTCTTGGTCGCTGCGACGATCGCGTCCATGGGCGAAACGCCACAGGCAACAAATTCCTGCAGTTCAAAGGGAGTGGCATCGCCCACGTACCAGCCGTGAGCCGACCCCGGGTAATCCGTCCCCACGCACAGAGACACACCAATCTCGTAGGCCAGGCGCACCCCCTCACGGTGAATCGGTTGCGACTGGCGCATCTCCTCCATCATCCACGGACGGTCGGGCCAGGCCACGATGTTCCGATCACTCGTGACCCGCAGTGTCGGCACGAAGTACAGACCGCGGTCCTTGATTCCGTGGACCGCTTCGGCGCCAATAAACGCGCCATGATGGATCTGGTCAATTCCGGCCGTGATTGAGTTCGCGAGCCCTGGATCTGTGTGGGCATGCACGACAACCGGCACGTGCCACGCATGCGCTTCATCAGAAAGCGCCTCCAGTTCCTCCAGCGTGTAATTGCGGACAGCGCACGTCTCGTCCGCCGCCCAGAAGCCGCCGGATGCCGCGGTCTTGATGAAGTCCGCACCGGCCATCACCATCTCTCTGACCGCCTTCCGCACCTCCCAGGGGCCGTCAGCGGTCCGGAACTTGACATGCCCGTGGGTGGGAGTGACAATGCACCCCGCAATCATTCGGGCACACCCGCGAGCGTGCCCTGCGTTGATCCCATCCCTGAGCTTGATTCCAGACACATTGGCCGACACGCTGCAAACGGTCGTGATACCCCGTTGCAGCGAGAGCTGCAGAGTCTGGATGGCTTTGGTATCCCCGCCGACATGGGCATGCGCTTCGATCAGTCCCGGCATCACCGTCTTGTCGGTCGCATCGATCACACGTGCATCGGGGGGGACCTCTACCTCCCCGGCCGCGCCCACCGCGTCGACCAGCTTGTCCTTGATGAGGACCACGCTGTCCGGCACCGGGGGCCGTCCCGTGCCGTCGATCATCGTCCCGTGTACCACTGCGGTGTAATCAGTCATCGCACGTCCTCCCGATGTCGGCGAGCACTCGCGTTCGCCGCTTCTGTAGCGAATTGGGCCCAATAGCCATCCTCGCCTGAAGCCATCAGCGTTCCAGGCGTCCGGCCGTGTGCCACCACACCAGCAAATTCGGCAAGTGTCAACACGATATCGTTGGTGTGTCCCGTGCAGTCAATGTCCACCTGTTCGCAAAGCGTGTTGCTGTGAAGCTCCATTGACATACGCTTGAAGTCAGGAGTTGACCGGCAAAGCGCCACTCCTTCAACGCCCGCAATTTCCAGCGTGTTGACCATGGGCCGCGGCTTGATGTTAGCCGCCCAGGCAAGGCTCGCATTGAGGGAGACGCTGATCCCATTGTCCAGTTGGCCGAGAATCGCGATGTGAGGCGGAGGCTCGAATTCCTCCTCGTCGAGCCATGCCCCGAGCGCATCGACGTACCCCCAGGTCCCACCAACCAGGAAACGAGCCTGATCCAGCTTATGGATGCCGCAGTCCAGGGCCCCCGCCAAAGCCATCAGTCGAGCACGACGCTCTTTGATTGGACCGAATCGCTTGTGTCCATCCCACATGTTGGCAAAATGCAGAGCCTCGACACGCCCGAGATGACCGCCCGTGAGCCAGCGCCGAAGAACCGCGTTCTGCTCGCTGTAGCGGGTCTCGAAATTGACGGCTAGAACCAGCCCAACCGCATCGGCGGTGGCCACCATCTCTTTACACTGGTCGAGAGTGGCGGCCATCGGTTTCTCGACGATGACGTGTTTGCCGGCTCTCAAGCAGTCCATGACAATGCCGTAGTGCAGATCCATCCCGGCGGCAACATAGACAGCATCAAGTTCGTCGTCCTGCAGCATCTCCCGGTAGTCCAGGTGTTTCCCCTTGACCGGCCGCTCAAAGGCCTCGAGCGCATCCGCACGCAGGTCGCACACAGCCCGGAGCTCCGCTGGTGCCTCATCATGGAAAAAAGCCGGCGCCACAGCGTTCTTGCCGTGGTGTCCCAGGCCGATTAGACCAAACTGCAACATACGAAAAACTCCTTTTGGGGAAGAGAGTGCATGACATCGCTTGGACTATGCCCCCTCAGGAGCAGAAAGCCATCATCTCGATACGCCATTCCGGGACAGCCCCCCACAGGAGGCGGATTCGACCTATAGTACCGCATCACCACCGCCTTCTGAACAGAACCGATGTGAGGAACAATGAGAGCGACCATCCGGAGCATCTTAAGAGCAGTGCTGATGGGACCTGCTCTCGGGGGCGCCATCCTCGTCGGGACAGCTCATTGCGCCGAGAGCCCGACTCGGGCGACTTCCCCGGCCAAACGCCCTCTGAACATCGTGTTCATACTTGCCGACGACCTCGGCTGGGCAGATTTGGGTTGCTACGGGAACACGTTCTACGAGACGCCGAACCTTGACCGACTTGCCCGTACCGGCATGCGCTTCACCGATGCCTATGCAGCCAGCCCCGTTTGCTCGCCGACCCGAGCCAGCATCATGACCGGCAAGTACCCGGCCCGCCTGCACCTGACCGAATGGATCCCCGGCAAACGACCGACCCGCAGGGAGAAGATCCTCGGTCCCAACAGCCACCGACAGCTCGCCCTGGGGGTGGTGACCATCGCTGAACACCTGCGGACGGGGGGGTACGTCACCGGTCACATCGGCAAATGGCACTTGGGTGGGACGAACCACCTACCCGAACACCAGGGCTTCGACACCAATGTCGGGGGAACACACGCGGGGAGCCCTTCGGGAGGCTACTTCCTGCCAAACCGTATGAACCTGTCGCAGATGACCAAGGGGACGTACCTTACCGATCGCCTGACCAGTGAGGCCATACGGTTCATCGAGACCAACCGCGATCACCCCTTCTTCCTCTACCAGTCGTATCACTCTGTCCACACCCCCATTCAGGCCAAACCCGAGTACGTTTCGAAGTACAACGCCAAAGCGGCTGGAGCGGGAATCCAGGTCAACGCCACCTACGCGGGAATGGTGCAGAGCCTGGATGACGGTGTCGGCCGGATCCTCGACACGCTGGAACGGCTCGCACTCACCCGGAACACGGTGGTGTTCTTCATGTCCGGCAATGGCGGCTTGTCCCGCGTCACCAGCAACGCCCCCCTTCGGGCCGGCAAGGGACACATCTATGAAGGCGGCATCCGAGAGCCGCTTCTCGTCCGGGCTCCCGGGGTAACGAAGCCGGGGAGCGTGTGCAACGTCCCGGTCTCAAGTGTCGATTTCTACCCAACTATCGCAGAGCTGGCAACGGCACAGTCACCCGTGCTGCAAGGCCCCGACGGGATCTCACTGGTCCCGCTGCTCCGAGGCGAAACCAGTCCCAGTCATCGACCGCTCTTCTTCCACTACCCGCACTACAGCCCACAAGGCGGGAAGCCGGCGGGGGCCGTACGTTCCGGCCCCTGGAAGCTCGTTGAGCTCTTTGCTGAGAACCGGGTTGAGCTCTACAACCTCGAAAACGATATCGGCGAGGCGAACAATCTTGCTGGGACGCATCCCGAACAGGTGGATCGACTGCGGGCAGAACTGGTCCGGTGGCGAACATCCGTCGACGCGCTCATGCCCACCTCAAACCCGGGATACACCCCGGGACAGCCGCCCGATGGCCGCCCCAAGACCACCACTCAGCCCCTCCTCATCCCCGGCAAGCTTGACCCCGCGTTCACTCTCCTGAACGGCGTTGCGGTCGACGAATGTGATCTCGGCTACAGCGTACGGGGCAACCAGGCGGGCGGAGTCGCGCTGCAGGCGTTACCAACCGCCCGGACAGGCCATCTCCGGTTCATGCTGAAGCTGCAGTCGCAGCAGCAGGACAAGTCAACGGGGGCCTGGCGCAACGGCTTCTTCGTGTTCGGCGACGGCACCAAACAGGCCGATCTCATCTACTGCGGACTCTATCTCGGCGGCCGCCGCATGCTCTCCATCTTCGAAGGAAAGGCACCCGGAAACCGAACGGAGAAAGCGCTGGCGGCTCCCCCCTACACCCGGTTTGAGCTGACCATCGACGCCGACCTGGAGGCCGGGACCATCACAATGGGAACCGCAGACCAGACCGTCCGCCATAGGCTGTCCGAGCCCCTGGACGCCATCCGGTACGTCGGGTACTCCGTGATCAATACGACAACCGCTTTCTCGCCCGTGACCACGAGCCGTGTCCAGGAAAGGGGAACGCCGCATGATAGATGAAGTCCCAAAGGCGGCCCACATCGGCATTGTCGCCTGCAGCGCCGAAGGAGCTGCTCTCTGCTACCGGACGATCTGCCGGGAAGCCCCGACGACCATGGGAGAACACATGCATCCCGAGATCTCCATGCATACGCACCCACTGGGTGAGTACATGGTCCCGATCCGGAACGGCAACTGGGCGGCCGTCGCCGAGCTGATGCTCTCGTCCACAAGGAAGCTCAAGGCCTCCGGGGCGGAATTCGTCATCTGCCCGGACAATACCATCCACCAGGCCATGCCATGGGTACGTGATCAGTCCCCCTTGTCGTGGCTTCACATCGCCGAAGTGGTTGCTGAACACGCTCTTGCTTGCGGGTTCAGCAAACTCGCAGTCACGGGGACCAAGTACTTGATGACCGGCCCCGTCTATCGGGACACGTTAACGGCGTCCGGCATCCAGTGTGCCGTCCCTGCTGACGACGACCGAAGCACGATTGATCGAATCGTCTTTACTGAGCTGGTGAACGGTGTGTTCCGGGAGGAATCCCGGCTATACTTCAACCGTGTGATTGAGGGCCTCAAAGAACAAGGCTGCGACGCGGTCGTGCTCGGTTGCACGGAGATCCCGCTGTTGGTTAACCCGGATGACTGCCCACTCCCCGTTCTCGACTCGACTCGATTGCTGGCGAGAGCGGCACTGAAGAGGTCCTTGGCACTGTAAGCGCCACCCCCACCTGGGCCCCGGAACGCACAAGACCACGACGAAGCGTCAACCTCAGGGAAAACGAATGACAGGCAGATACACCAAACGCCTCCTTCTCTCCTCACTGACAGCACTCACAATGGGAACGGCAATGGCAGACCACATCCTGATCGAAGCCGAGAGTTTCGCCAACAAAGGTGGCTGGAAACTCGACCAGCAATTCGTTCATTTGATGGGATCTCCCTATCTCCTTGCCCACGGCCTGGGCAAACCTGTCGACAATGCTCAAACGACCGCCACTGTGCGCACTGCAGGCGACCACCGGCTATGGGTTCGGACGAAGGACTGGGTGCCCGGCCCGTGGGATCCCCCGGGACGCTTCAGAGCAATCATCGATGGGACACCCGCAGAAACCGTATTCGGAACAGGGGAAACCTGGGGTTGGGAGGATGGTGGCACGATCGAACTCCCAACCGGAGATATCTCCGTCGAGCTCAAGGACCTGACCGGCTTTGACGGCCGTTGCGATGCCCTCCTGCTCACGACGGACCTGGGCTTCCAGCCCCCAGACGATCCCGCCGCGCTACGCGACTGGCGGAACGCCCTTCACGGGCGCCCTGCAACGCCTGAGTCAGCCGGCACATTCGATGTCGTGATCGTTGGAGGAGGCATCTCGGGCTGCGCTGCGGCCATCGCCGCCGGGCAACAGGGGCTGAAGGTCGCTCTTGTCCACGACCGCCCGGTCCTCGGCGGCAATGCCAGCGGAGAAATCCGCGTCCATACGGAGGGCATTCATGCCAAGGGCGAAGACATCATCAAACGGATCGACACCGACCACTGGCCTAATGGGTCCGCGGAAGCCCTGAAAGACGACCGCAAGCGACGGACGGCCATGGACGCACTCGACACGGTGCAGATTTTCCGCAGTTGGCGTGCCTACGGCGTGACGACGGAAGGGGCTCGCATCCAGACCGTCAACGCTCAGCATATTGAGACGGGCAGGACCATAAGCGTCACCGCTCCGGTTTTCATCGACTGTACCGGGGATGGCTGGATTGGCTTCTGGGCCGGAGCCGAATTCCGCTATGGCAGAGAAGGCCGCAACGAGTTCGGCGAAGACTGGCCCAAGTGGGGCCAGCTCTGGTCCCCGAAAGAACCTGACAATCGCGTCATGGGGGCCTCGCTGCTTTGGTACTCCCGAGAAGTCGATGTCCCAAGCACATTCCCAGAGGTCCCCTGGGCGTTGCCCGTAGCCGGTAAGCACGCCGCACTCAAAGGGGAGTGGTTCTGGGAATACAGCAGTAACGACAAACACGCCATCGACGATGCGGAAGAGATCCGTGACCACATGTTGAGGGCTATCTACGGTTCATTCGCGAACGCCAAGCAGAACGCCAGGAACAGTACACGCGAGTTGGACTGGGTCGGCTACCTGAGCGGGAAGCGCGAATCTCGGCGCCTGATCGGTGACCACATCTACACCATGAAGGACGCCGTAGAACAACGCTACTTCCCGGACACGGTCGTGAGTGAAACACGCGCCATAGATGTCCACTACCAGAGAAAACTCAAGGCAGACGCAGGGCCGGACACGCCGGACTTCCTGTCCACTGCCCTTTTCCTTCCTGTAGGACGCTACTACATCCCCTTCCGGTCGCTGTACTCGAAAAACGTCGAGAACCTCATGATGGCCGGACGATGCTTCAGCTGTTCACATGTCGGCCTGGGTGGCCCGAGGGTAATGCTCACATGTGGCCAGATGGGGATAGCCACCGGATACGCAGCCGCGCTGTGCAGAAAGCACAAGGCGACGCCCCGTGCTGTCGGAGCAGACCACATCGCCGAACTCCGCGAGCTGGTAGGTGAAACAGACTCTCCCCCCGAGGGCGTCATCGAACGGACGACCCGAGGCAAGTACCGGATCGAGACGCTCCCCGAACGGCTGGTCGGACTGCCCCGCATCACCGTGGCCCGAGGAAACACCCAAGCCGCGGGAACGGCGTTCTCTTTCACCGTGACCGCACCGGCACGCATCTACATCGCGGTCCACAAACGCGGGGATTACACACCCCCGGAGTCGTGGCAGAAGACCGATATGACAACCACCTGGAGCCCTCAACACGGCGACGCAATCTACCAAAGAGATGTCCCACCTGGTCGCGTAGAAGTCCCCGCTCACGCGGGCAAACAGGGGGTCCATTTCGGTCTGCCACATGTCGTTTTTGTCGCTCCATCGGCCGACAGCACTGGCGCACCTGAGATCACAGATCTGCCCATGGAACACGCGGCGCGCCTCCAGGAATAGCCGAGACGCAGCGCCTGCTCCTCTCGGTACGCCCCCAGAGACGGGGGTGACGTTCAAAGGCGGTGCCGTGCAGAAAAACGCTGCCCCGCCCTGAGATCCCAGCTCTGTCCGAACGACGGAATCCCACATGAAACAGCCCCCTCGCTCACTCGGCACACGTCTCCACATGTTCACCGGTACGCTTCTGCTCTGCGCCATTGCCGCGGTCGCCGCCCCCCCGTCCCCCGCGCCATGCGTGCCGGATGCCAAGACGGTGCTGTTGCTGCACCTCGACGGAGACACCGCAGACGCCTCGACCTACAACCGCACGGGATTGGCCGAGACACTGACCTTCGTGAACGACGGTGTCATCAACCAAGCACTCCATCTTGATGGCAAAACTCAGACGACCATTCCCGCCAAGAATCAACCAGACCTCTCGGCTGGCTTCACCGTCGAAGCCTGGCTCCGTTTCCCGCGTCCGGAAAGCCCCCGATTTGGTCACGTTATAGAGCTCCCGGGGACGTTCTCCTGGGCGATCAATACCTACGAACGCGGACGAGCCAAAATTGATTTTGCCGTGCAGACCAGCGAAGGGCGAGCCACCATGAAGACGGTTGAATACATCCCGTGTTCAATATGGGTGCATGTGGCTTGCCGATACGATCCCGAGGCCGCCCCGAAGGAGCGCCTCTCGCTATTCGTGAACGGACTCCACACAGACCGCCTCACCCGCTACCAGGCACGCACAGTCCCAGCAGGGAAGCTGTCCACTCCGAGTAGCGAACTGGTGCTTGGGCGAGGGTTCGTCGGGGACATCGACGAACTCCGGGTGTCGGCCATTGCCCGCCCACAGGCGGACCTGGCCGGTTGCTGGCTCAGTGGAGTCAGTGGCGTGTTCGATCGCGAAGCGACGCTCTGGACCGCCCAACCAAAACGTCCAGACGACTACCCCCGGAAGGCTCCTTGGGTCGACCACGCCATGGCAATCCCTACCTTCGAAGCCATCGGTGTCCGCCTGGCCATCAACCAGTACCCCACGAAACGCAATGCCTCAGCCCAGATCCGCTATCGGGCAGGCGGCAAGACCAAGTGGCAGCGAGGCATGGACCTCGTTCCAGCCCCGCGCGATCCTGAACTGCGAGGCAGCTTGATTGGCCTGGCGCCGGACACCTTGTACGAGATCGAGGTGACGCCCTTCTTCAGCGACAACACCCCCTCCCCTGTTCTCCGCCTCCAGGCCCGGACCTGGCCGGAAGACATCCCCATCGCCCGAGTAATCCGTCTCTCCGCCGGGGTCATAGAAGAGCCACTCACGATCCAGAAGCGCGGGAAGCCGGACGGCTGGATCAAGATCGCCCCTCCCGAAGGAGAGGAGACGACGATCTCCGCCGGTAACCAAGCCCACGGAGCCATCCGCATCGCGGGCGCAGCCTACATCATTCTCGAACGCGTCACGGTACGCGGCGGGATTCGTCACGGTATCGAGATCACAGACAGCCACCACATCCGGGTCCGTTGTTGCGACATTTCCGGATGGGGCCGAGAAGGAATCCGCGGCAATGACGGTATCCGTCGCACGAAGGAAGGGCAGAGCATCAACATTGACGCAGGTGTCTACATCGGCCCTGGCAGCCGCCAAGTCGTGGCCGAACACAACTTCATGCACGCCCCCCGCGGGTCTGCCAACTCCTGGGAGTTCGGGCACCCGCTTGGGCCGCAAGGCCTCGTGATCGCTCACAGCAAGGGCAACCACGTCGTCCGCTACAACGACATGATCGGGAGCCAACAGCATTGGTGGAACGACGCCATCGAGAGCTGCTCCAACGGTGCCGTGAGTGGAGGCCCCTACCGGGACACCGACATCTATGGCAACACCTTCTTCTTCGCCAACGACGACGGAACAGAGCTGGATGGTGGACAGATCAACGTCCGCTACCACCATAACTGGGTCGAGAAGACGCTCTGCGGCGTAAGCTGCGCGCCGTGCATCAGCGGCCCTTCCTATGTCTACCGGAACGTCTTCGCGCACCTGGGCGACGAACGCGGCCACAGGGGGTCCGGGTTCAAGATGGGAGGCGGCCCACGCTTCTCTCCCGGACGAAACATCATCTTCCACAACACGGTCTATGGCCGGGCCGGCGGACTCCGCAGCGTAGGCTTCGGACGTGACTACTCCAAGGAACTCCGCGGCGGGTACAATGCCCTCTCCCGAAACAACCTCTTTGCCGGTCCCAGTGCGACGGCCGATGATGTGAGCGACACCTCGCCGCAGCCGGTGAGCAGCTTTGACTATGATCTGCTAGGCCGTGGCGGAGCCCGAGTCGGCCCGGGCAACGAGAAGCATGCCGTAAGAGCCAAACCGACGTTCGCTGATGAAGCCACCGGTGACTACAGACTGACCCCGAACTCCCAAGGAGTCGATGTCGGCATCCACATTCCCGGCATGAACGATCAGTACGACGGGGCAGCTCCCGACATGGGCGCCTTCGAGACCTCGGCAGCCCAGGCTTTTCCCCCACGACCGCACGGGTTGACCCTCTCTCCCCCCAGGATTGTGCGCACTCGATTCGTGGGGTCCGACGAAGGCACGGAAGCGACCGTGACCATCACGGTTCCCCACAGCGCCGGAGCATCGTGGCAAGCCTTGCCGAATGACACGTGGCTGCGCTGCATCCCAACCGGTGGGCCGTGCACAGGGGAGCCGACGCCCGTACACATCTGCTGGGATATCGATTCTCCGGGCGACGGACGCCCTCGGCGGGCAGCCGTGACCTTCCGAACCAACAGAGGATATGTGCGAACGATTCCCGTCGACGTCCACGTGCTAAACACCCCCCGAGAAATCCTCATCGAAGGAGAGGACGGGATGATCAGTGGCGATATGACCATGCTCGAAGATGCAGACGCTTCAGGCGGGAGATGCGTCCACACCCCCATCCCTGCCAAGCCGCCAGAAGGTGCTGCTCGGACCACTTCCAAAGGGGCAGTGTCCTTCCAGCTCAACGTCCCAACCCAGGCGACGTATCACCTGGCGGCCCGGGCACTGGCTCCAACTCCCAGTGGAATCCATGACTCATTCTACGTGACCATGGACGGCGGGGAGCCGATCATCTGGCACGTTCGAGTAGGCCCACGCTGGGACTGGGCTCTCCTCGACCATAGCTGGGACCTTTCCCCCGGTCCACACACACTCGTCGTGCAATCACGTGAGAGTGGAACGCAGCTTGATCAGATCCTCCTGACCAACAATCGCCATGCCGGCCCACTGAAGCCGTAGTCCTCGACGAGCGCCCCCCTCTGGCGACGATCCGCCAGGCATATCAAAGGGTGCAATTCCCCGGTAGTGAATCAACCGGGGCGTGGCAGCTCTTCGACCAGGCTCAGGGCCTTGAGCAAGTCCCACAGCCGTGGGACGCGTCGAAACGGCCCCTCCCACATTGGAAGCACTCCACGTTGAGGAAGCCCGGCCCAATGTGGGAGCGGGTGCCACCCCGTGATTGCCTTTGGCCTCAAAGAGTCGGCGCACAGCGGCGCCTCCCACTTTCGCATGTGTCTTTGCCCGCAATGTGGGAGCGGGTGCCATCCCGCGATTGTTCTGCGCTCAAATGCGTAACGTCACAGACGAGCCATGGCGCCGCGTCCCCCACGGGATCTGTTCACACCTGTCCCCCCTCCTTGACGCCATGCCTTGTTCCGTCTATGCTTCCGCCCACACCATGGAGGAAACCCAATGAATGTGTTGATCACGGGCGCCGCAGGCGTCTTGGGCAAAGCGGTCACCGGCCTCTTGGCCGACGAACCAGGCATACAGCTTCGTCTCACTGACGTCGTCGACTTTCACAGCCCTCACGAGGTTGTGCGAGCGGACCTGGCCAACCCGGAAGATGTCGATGGGCTGTGCGACGATATCGACGAAGTCTTACACATCGCCTCGATTCATCCCTGGAAGGAATACACCCCCGCACAGTACATCGACTGCAACATAAAGGGGACCTTCAACCTGTTGGAGGCAGCTGCCCAGGGACCGGTGAAGCGCGTCATCTATACCAGCTCGATCGCAGCCATGGGAATGGCCCCCAAGGCCGATTGCCCTCCGCCCTGGGACGAAGCCAAACCATGCACTCCCTACGGGCATCTCTACTGTGTCACCAAACATGTCGGCGAGCAATGCTGTCACCTGTTCCACCAAAAGGGCGCCTTCTCCTACGTGTTTCTCCGACCTGGAACGTTCATTCCACGTGCCGACGACGATCCCTCATTCGGACTTGGTCTGCTCAGTAGCTGGGTACACGCAAGCGATGTGGCCCAGGCCCACCTTCTCGCCTTCAGGAGTGACGTCGAGAACGAGGCATTCGTCATCACGGCCAAAGTTCCGTTCACCCAGGCCGACTCTGTCCAGCTGCTGAGCGATGCGCCCACGCTGATCCTGAGACACTTCCCGCGCGCTGCCAAGCTCAAAGCAAAGGGGATTGAACTGCCTGCCACCCTCCCCCGCTGCTACGATGTGGGGAAAGCAGAACGGCTTCTCGGCTATTCCCCACGTGTCACCTTCGGGACGTGGCTCGACAGCTTCCTTGACGGACAGGTATAGACTCGAGGCATTCACAATGACGCAGAAGCGGACCATCCTCATCACCGGTGCCGGGCGCGGCATTGGGGCGGCGATATGCCGGACCCTCGCAACGCCGGACAACCGGCTCATCGCCACCGCACGGTCCCTGGACCAGTTGGAGGCCTTGCAGGAGGAACTGTCCTCCTCCTGCGCAGACTTCCGCTGCATCCCCGCCGACCTGGCGTGCCCCGACGATGTGAGCAGGCTCGTGCACGAGGTCAACAGCCAGGCCGGTGCCCTGGACGTGTTGATCAACAACGCAGGCATCGCCTGGGGCCGGCCATTGGCCGACACCACACTGGCGCAGTGGCGGGAATTGATGGCCCTCAACCTCGATGCCGTCTTCCTGCTCACCCGGGACCTGCTGGCGTTGCTCGGAGAATCGCCATGTGGACAGATCATCAACATTGGCTCCGATGCCAGCATCAGAGGCA